>Ga0207828_100072_pt1 | contig 143389 bp, 135 predicted proteins | sample TtaePargueraPR_11_FD_187276 | JGI IMG/M metagenome (GOLD analysis project Ga0207828, IMG submission 187276) | Aerobic enrichment media microbial communities from Bioluminiscent Bay, La Parguera, Puerto Rico - Tt and P2 (3) (SPAdes) | ecosystem: Environmental > Aquatic > Marine > Unclassified ... | reverse complement strand
CGGTTTTCCGGGCCCCGTTTCAGTTCTGGCTGTTTACGGCCTCGGCCTTTTGGGCGCGGTATTTGCTGAGTTCAACAATGGCGCGGCTGCGCTGTTCATAGGAAACTTCCGGTTCGATGGTTTCGCGCCATTCGCGGGCATCGGGATGACCACCATCCTCGGCGATGGCAAGATAAAGCCATGCGCGTTCAAGATCGCCCGGGACATGTTCGCCGTAATAATACATCCGTCCCATGGCGGCATAGCCGTCGATATTGCCGTTTTCCACGGCCTTTTGATACCAGGGCACGGCCTTTGCCGGTTCTTCGGGACCGCCAATGCCATATTCAAGAAAATGGCCGTAATAATAGGGGGCATCCGGATCACCATTTTCGGCGGCAAGCCCCATCCAGTGGCGGGCAAGGACCGGATCAGGTGCGATATCGCCGCCCCCGGACTGATAGACCGCTGCCAGATTGTATTGCGCCCCGGCATTGCCGCCAATGGCGGCCTTTTGATACCATTCAATCGCCCGGGTCAGGTTGACCTCGACCCCGGTGCCATGCAAATAGCAATCGGCGATATTGACCATGGCAATCACTTCACCAAGTTCGGCAGCATGGCGGAAATGATAGGCCGCCTCGGTTGCATCCTGCGGAACACCCAGACCATCACGATACAGCACACCCAGCAAATTGAACGCGGCCGCATGTCCCAGTACCGCGGCCTCGCGCCCGATCCTGAAAGCATCTTCATAGCTTTGTGCGCGGCCGTTTCCGTAAAAGGCATCATAGGCCGCGCCATAGAGTTCGTCCGCCTTGGCATCGTCCGGAGAGACGGATGGCGGAGGTGCTGGTGTCGGTGTTGGTGTTGGCGCCGGTGTCGGTGTCGGAACTGTTTGCGATGATGATGTTTGGGGGACGTCGGCGGTGTCCGCGGGCTGGGCGGTTGTGGTTCCCGGGGCCGTTTCAGATGATGGTGCCGACGCCCCTGTTGCCGGGATCGGCCTTGAGGAAAATACCTGCGTCAGATTGCCGTTTTCATCGCGCATCTTGTTGGTAAAGGCGCAGGGCTGTGAGGCGGGATAAAGCCTGAAAAGCGGATCATTTTCGAGAAAGTCGATGGCTTCCTGATAGCCCTGCCTTGCTGCGCAATTATACCAAGCTTCGGCCACTTCCATATTGCCCGGATCAAACAGGGTCGGCTCGAAATTCCGGCCCAGTTTGAACTGGGCATCGGGATAGCCATCCATTGCTGCGGCCCACATGTCGGTATGACCGCCCCAAACGGATGCCGTGGCCGTCGACGAACTCTCAGGTTTCGGATCGTCGGCGGTGTAACCCGCCCCGGTAAATTCGCATTCTCCGGTTTCGCTGATGTCGAAATTGTAGGGCACATTTTGCAATTGTTCGATGGCGATGTCATCGCCCTGAAGGGCCGCACATTCAAACCAGCGGATGATCTGTTTGGCCTCGTATTCGTCGATCTCGCCGTCATCCTCGGCATAGTCATAAGACAGCATGATCGCATAAAGGCGCTGGGATGTCGCATCACCGGCATAGGCATCGCGCCGGACCGCATCAAGCGTTTCATCCGCACGTGAAGCCGACACGGGCAGCATAGCAGCAATCAGGGCAGCAAGGATCATTCCTGCAAACGGGACTGCAAACGGGGATCGGGACATGCGTGCTCCAGCAAAGGCGGCCATTCTTGCGGGCCGTTGGCTTTGGTCATCTTGGGCGACCGGTTGGCCTGATTTTGACAATAAATCAACCTGAACGGCAACTGAAATTAACCGGATAGAGAGGAGGAAAAGCACATGGCACTCAGTGACATAGCGCTTTGCGCGCGCGCGCAAGTGATGATCGGGGCCAGCCCGGTGTCATCCTTTGATGAAGACAGTGCCGAGGCCGAAATTGCCCGCCTTCTTTATCCGACCATCCGCGACGGGATGCTGGCAAGCTATCCCTGGCGATTTGCCGCGCGGGGCTGTTGGCTGGCACGACTGGCAAATACCGATGATGACCGTGATCCCGGTGATGGATCGCATCTTTTTGCCATGCCGCGTGATTTTATCCGGTTGCTGTCGCTTGAAAATGACGGCGGCAAAATCACCCGGTTCGAGCTGCGCGACCGGGCGGTGCTGTGTTCGGCGGATGCGGCCTGGCTTTCCTATGTCGCACGTCTGGCCGAGGGCAGTTTTCCGCCATGGTTTGATCTGGCGCTGATTGCGCGACTGGCAGCGGAATTCTGTCTGCCGCTGACCGAAAGCAGCACACGGGCGGAATATCTGTTCAAGCGGTCCGAGGATCAGTTTCGCGCCGCCCGCCTTGCCGATGCCCAGCAATCCACCCCGCATGCGATTGACGACTTTTCCCTTATATCGGCCCGGAATTGAGAGGCGGAGCCTCCGGCACAATGGGCTCCCGCCTGCGCGGGAGCGACGGGTAAGGGAAGCAGAAACACCAGCGTCATCCCGCGCAGGCGGGGATCTTGGTCCGTAAGCTCATCAGATGCGATATCCAAACAAGGAGGCATTCATGGCCCGCAGGGTTCTTGAGAAAAATACCTTCTCGACCGGGGAACTGGCCCCGGAATTGTGGGGGCGGTCCGATCTGAATGCCTATGCCAACGGGGCGGCACGGCTGCGCAATGTGTTTATCGAGCCATCCGGTGGCGTGCGCCGTCGTCCGGGCATTCGTCTGATCGACGGGCTGGATGGTCCGGTGCGCCTGATCCAGTTCGAGTTCAATACAGAGCAGACCTATATCCTGGCCTTTGGGGATATGAAGGCAACCGTGTTTGAAAACGGTGTTTCGACCCTGTGGTTTGAAACACCGTTCGGGGTCGAGCACCACGATCTTTTGAACTGGACGCAAAGTGCGGACACGCTTCTGGTCGTGCATCCCGATGCGCCGCCGGTACGGATCAGCCGGACTGCGACCGGGGGATGGCAGGTCACATCATGGGCATGGCGGGCAACCGGTCAGCTGACCAGCCAGCCCTATTGCAAATTCACCGATCCGGCCGTGACCCTGACGCCATCAGGCACCAGCGGGACGATCACAATCACGGCCGATCTTGATCTGTTTGTCGGCGGTCATGTCGGGACCCTGTGGCGGATTGCCGGGATCGAGGGTGAAATAACGGCTGTGTCGGGGCCAAGGACCGCAAGTATCGCGCTTAAGGCATCCTTGCCAAACACAAGTGCAACAACCGATTTCGCCGAGCAGGCCTTTTCTGGTGTCCGGGGCTGGCCGCGCAGTGTGACATTTCATCAGGACCGCATGGTGATTGGCGGATCACGGGATTTGCCCAACCGGCTCTGGATGTCGCAATCAGGCGATCTGTTTAATTTCGAGCTGGGCGAGGGCCTTGATGACGAGGCGATTGAATTTGCGCTGCTGGCTGATCAGGTCAATGCAATTACGGGGGTTTTTGCCGGTCGCCATCTTCAGGTTTTTACCAGCGGCTCGGAATGGATGGTGACGGGGGATCCGTTAACGCCCGCCAATATTCAGGTCACGCGCCAAACCCGGATTGGCAGTCAGAGTGACCGTACCGTGCCACTGGTCAATATTGACGGGGCGACGATCTTTGCCGGGCGCAGCGGGCGTGAAATTCGCGAATTCCTGTTTACCGATGTCGAGCAGGCCTATGGATCGGCCGATCTGGCATTATTGTCGCGCCATCTGGTCAATCGCCCGGTCGATCAGGCCTTTGACGCCGACCGGCGGCTTTTGCATGTGGTAATGCGTGACGGATCGCTTGCCACCCTGACCCTGTATCGGTCCGAAGCAATCACCGCCTGGTCGGCACAGAATGTAAAGGATTGTGATTTTACATCGGTCGCGGTGTCGGGCGGGGATGTCTATGTCAGTCTGCGCCGTGGCGAGCGCTATTATCTTGGCCTGTTTGACGAGGATTGCGGCTTTGACTTGCAGGTGTCGCAATCCCTTGGCGCGGGCGAGGAAGCGCGCCGTCACTGGGGCAGGCTTGAGGCACTTGATGGTTTGATGGTTGATGGTCTGGTGGTTGACGGTCTGGTGGTTAATGGTCTGGCTGATGGCATTGTGATCACGGATTTGGCGGTCGCGGGCGGGACCGTGACCCTGCCGCTTGATACCGGTGCGGTATCGCAAATCGCCGTCGGCTTGCCGTTTGTTCATGAAATCTTTGCCCTGCCGCCAGCGGCATCGGATGGCAGCCGCCCGCATGGCGGCAATGCCGTGCGGCTGGTATCGCTGACCTTGCGATTGCAAAAAAGCGGGCAGCTTCGCGTCGATACCGGGCGCGGCATGCGCGATATTGCCCTTCCGGTCACAGGTGATGAGCCAGACGGGCTTTATAGTGGCGATATCACAGTGCGAAGCCTTGGCTGGCGGCGCGGCAGTGGCGGTACGATTTCGGCGGGTTTATGGCGGATTGCCGGGGATTTTCCCCGGCCTTTTTTATTGCTGGGATGTGCATCGGAAATGGGGGTGAATGACTGATGGGCGGATTTACATCAATCGTGCCGTTGGCCGCATCGGCCTTGCAGACCGGACAGAAAATTCAGGCAAGTCAGGCCAGCGCACAAAGCCGGATTGCCGAGCTTGACGCTGCGCGCAAGGCCGAACTGGTCGATATCGACGCAAGACAAAAGCAACAGGACACCGAGCGCGAAGAAAACCTGCGCCGCCGTCAGGCAAGCTTGCGCGCCAAACAGGGGGCATCGGGTTTGATGGCCGGTGGCACCGGTTCGGCCAGTGCGGTTCTGGCCGGATATGAAAAAGCCGCCCTTGATGATCAGGCAACGGATCGTGCCGAGGCCACCCGCAAGCGCAACCAGATCAATGCCAATGCCAGCTGGCGGGAAAAGTCGCTTTTGCGCACGGCACAGGATGACACGGCCGCACGGCTAAGCGCCTGGTTTGCACGGCGTGACGGGTTCGGGGGATAAGGCAATGGGAACGGTTTTTACCAATCAGACCAGCGCATCACGCGCCTTTGTCGGTGATGGCGTGCGTCTCAGCTTTGGCTTTGATTTTGCGGTGTTTGACGACAGCGATATCAAGATCACCCTTGATGATGTCGCCCTTGATACCGGCTTTCACGTCACACTGGCGCGCGGGGATGCGGTGGCGGGTGGCGTGGTGACGTTTGAAACGCCCCCCGCAGACGGCTGCTTGATCGTCATTGCCCGGATGTTGCGGTTACGCCGGTTGAGTGACTATGACGCGATGTCGGTTCCGCGCGGTGATGCGATTGACCGTGATCTTGATTTTATCACGGCGGCGATGGGTGATCTTGACGGCGCATTGGCAGCTACGCTGCGCCTTGATGCGGCAGATCGTGATCAGGCATCGGCGAAACTTCCAAAGATCGAAGCGGGCAGGGTCCTGATCTGGAACCCGGACGGTGATGGTTTGGCGAACGGGCCGGACGGGGTGGAAATCGCCAAGGCGGCAGGTCACGCAAGCCTTGCACAGGATGCCGCCAACCGGGCAGAAGCCGCCGATGCGCGGTCGCAAACCGCACTAAAATCATTTGTGCAAAATGATGCCGGTGCGGTGCTTGATCTTGATTTTCGAAGTGCCAATGCCCTGGTGTGGGAAGATGAACGCCGCATGCCGGTGATTGATGTATCGACCAGCCGGATCATGGATATTCGTGAAACCGGATCGCTTGTCCGGCTGTCAAATGGCGCCCGCCTTAGCCTTCCGGATGCGTCGCTTGCGCGCAATGGCGTGCGGTATCGGGTGTTTAATGGCGATGGCACCATGGTTGATATTTCGGCGGCCAGTGGCGATGTGATTGCGCCGGTCCATGGCGGGGCGGAAAACATCCTTTATCCGCTGCCGATCCGGGGCGATGTGGTTGATCTGGTCTGTGATGGCGGGGGCACGGGAGGTGCTGGCGGTACTGGCGGGAATGGCGCCCGGTGGTTTGCCTGTCCGGTGCGTGAAAGCGGGCCTTTGGTCAAGCTGTTGCGTACCAATGCGCAAGGCATTCCGGCAGGGGGATCGTTCCTGATTGAATGGGATCAGGTGGTCGAAGACAGCCACAGCCTTTATGACAGCAGCAACCATGCGATCACGGGGCTTGCGCCGGGATTCTATCAGATCGATATAGGCGTCTGTTTCCCGATCACGAATGAGGCGGTGATGACCAGCCTGTTTGTCGAACGGTTTGACGGGACAAGCTGGAATTATCACCTCAGATCGCGCGACATCACAGCAATCGGCAGCGGGGCGGAACATAGCCTGCGTCTTAGCGGTGTGGCACGGATTGATGCAACCCCTGCGACCGGTCTTCGGGTGCGGTTGCTTCATAGCGATGCCCAGACGCGCAATATCGGCGCCAGTGACTTGCTGACCTGGTTGCATCTGCACCGGATTGGCGGTTAGCGCATCTGGTGCGTGCCGGACAAAATTCCCGATTTCATATCAAGGAGTGCATCCGATGGGATTGCGTTATCAGCCGCTTGCGGCCTCGATCAGGTTTGCGCGGGCCTCATTCAAACTGATCCGGGGGGAGGATGGCTTGCTCGAAACCCTTGGCAATGATCAGCCCGGTTTTGATCATGACGCGCTTGGTCGGCGTCTGGGGCTTTTGATCGAGGCATCCGCGACCAATCTGTTGCGCTATTCCACTGATTTTTCAAACGTGCTTTGGGAAAAGAATGCCGGTGTGACGGTTGGCCCGAGTGCAATCATGGCACCTGATGGCAGCAATAATGCCATGTTGCTGGATCTGCCCGGTGGCACAGATGGCATTTATCAGAATGTCGGATCGCTGGTCAGTGGCGAGACATACAGTTTTGCCATCTGGATGCGGGCGGTTTCGGGAACCGCGGACATCACGCTTGGCGGGATTGACGGGCCATCGATGCATGCGATTTCATTGGGTGAAAACTGGCAACGGGTTTCAATCGCCGAACCGGCATCGGGCACGACCCGATATCCGAAAATCAGCACCGCAGTTTCGGGGATTCCTGCATCTGTCCTGATCTGGAATGCGCAGCTGGAAGCCGGGCCTGCGCCGACATCGGATATCATCAGCAACGGCATTCCGGCCTCGCGTGCCGCCGAGGGCGTGACGCTTGATCCCGGCGACTGGTTTGCGCAAGGGGCCGGGACAATGGTGTTTGATTTGCAGACTGCGTCGGCATGGCGCGGCATCTGGCGGATTGTGCAGCTTTATTCGGGCAGTCTTGATGATGACCATCTTGATCTTGGTTATGACAGTGATGCCGGTCAGTTGCGCGTATCCTTGCGCCGCGAAGGTACGCCGATCATCACCCAGTCACTTTATGGCCAATTATCGCCCGATACCCGCCATCGCATTGCGCTGGCCTGGGAGGATGATGGTATCGCCGTCGCACTTGGCGGGGTGGTTTTGACATCACCTCCGGGCTTTGCCATGCCGCGCAATTTTTCCAATATCGTACTGGGATCATACGGGGGAACCGACAAGCACATGAACGGGCATTTGCGCAATCTGGCCTATTGGCCGGAACGGCTTTCGGATGCGCGGTTGGCTGGGCTTTCGGTGGTTTGAGGATAGCGAATGACTGAGGCAGAAAAGAGCGATCCAATCGCGAGTTTGCGCGCGGAAATCCTGCGCGATTTGCCCGGTGATATCAAACGGGTGCGCAATGCTTATCGCAGGGCTGCACAGCAAGCAGCGCTTCTTCGCGATGCCAAGGACTTTAATGCGCATCAGGCAGCGTGCAAGACCGCACTCGGGCATCTTGATAGCTTGATCAAGCTGCTGCGCTGGGCATCTGGTGGGGGAGGTGCGGCCGAGAATGGCAAGGCGATGGGGGATGAGGATGTGGATATTGAGAAGTTGATTAAAGAGGCGCGGGAGGCGTTGGGGGAGGGGGAGTTGAAGGATACTTACCAATAGTTAGCACTTAAAATAGGTTTTTTATCCGAGCAAGATTCGATCAATTCTGCAACAGTAGGAAACCGTTGAGGGTGTTTCTAATGAGTGAAATGAAAAACAGAGATGCAGAAATAGGGTCGGATCATGACCAAGTTAAAGTTATTCTGGAAGCCGATATCAAAGCATTTGTTTTGGAAAATCTTCCATATGATCGCGCTAAAACAGCCACAGTTGCCGAATTAGAGGCCAAGAGTGCCGGAGAACTGTTGGGCTATTATATAAATTGGCTTCAAAGGCTGGTGCCTAACATCCCAAGGCGGGTGCATCTATCATCATCTTTGCTGCTTAATCCTTTGTTCTTAGAATACAAAGATGCATTCGCAAAGATTAGAAGCCTGATTGAAACAGGTGGTTCGTTGGAGCCGTATCTTAGTCGGGCTGTAAATTATGGTTACTATCGTCACAAGAAGCTCACAGGGCGTCGGCATTTGGATTTGCTGTTAAGCGAGTGCGGAGTCCATCATTTGCATTTGGACAAAAAGCCTAACCCGGAAGGCAAAGGCTTTGGTTCCGATCATCTTCTTTTCGGTATTTTCAGGCAAAGTGATGCCTATCTGATTGATATCTTGCCACATAGCCAAGACGGTTTATGGGCTGATAGTAGTTTGTTCAGAACAATAGTCGACAACTGGCCAAACCATAATTTGCTGGTTCGACCCCAGAGCGTTCAAGAAGAAGAGTTGCGAGAGCACAATGCCACAGAACATCTGACTCAGAGGGGTAAGGGTACTAACTCATCAATATCAATTGATGGTCAGACATTTTTTGGAACAGGAGCGATGTCAGCGGTAGGATTGTCTCTACATTTATCTAATATGTATCAAAAGCTTATTTGGCCTGCGCTGTTTAGTTTTTACCACAGATGGTTAAATGATAGAGAGCAGATGTGCACAGAGCTTCTGGCTCAGGGAGTTTGTTTGTCTTCGTCGTCAAACCCAAGATTCCATATTGATCCAGATGGAAGGTTCGGCGTTTTTGAGCATTCTCAGAAAGTATTTATGTGTTTGGGAAACTTGGCACTTTTGTTGAACTGATTTGGAACGTAAAGGGTGGGAAATATGTACCGTCTGGCCGACCAGCATATCTAAGACGGGGTGATTTGAACTCGCGCGATGTGATATCGCAATTGCGGAGATAGCAGGTACCAATATATAATACATATTGGTACCACGGAGGTCAGTCATGGCGCGCAACACATCAGTTTCTTTGGGTGAGCATTTTACCGGTTTTATTGACGGACAGGTCAAGTCGGGGCGTTACGGCTCTGCCAGTGATGTTGTGCGGGCGGGATTGCGGCTTTTGGAAGAGCATGAGGCGAAAGTTAAAGCCCTTCAGGAAGCCTTGATCGAGGGTGAACAATCCGGGCCCGCCAAACCGTTTGACGGTGATGCCTTTTTGGCCCGGATGAAGGCCGAGCATGGCGGTTAATGCGCGATATCGCCTTACACCTCGGGCGGAGGCCGATCTTGAAGACATCTGGCGTTACACGCATCGACGCTGGTCGAGGACGCAGGCCGACAAATATATCCGCGATTTTTTAAAGGTCTTTTCTGAACTGGCTGCATCAAAGCGCACCGGGCAGAAATGCGATGTGCGTGACGGATATTTCAAAGTCCCGGTCGGGGCGCATGTGATTTATTACCGGCAGGCCAGTGATGCGATTGAGATTGTCCGTGTCCTGCATGGCCGGATGGATGTGAACCGGCATCTTTGATCTTTTATCGCGGGTCAGCTTTGCCCGGAACTGTCAGATATTGCTGCCTCAGAGCGCCAAGATCACCAACACAACCAACATCATCAACGTTATCAACATCACCGCCTGTCGAACGGGCGGCGTGATTGGTCATGCCTGTTTCGCAAGGCGCCAGATGGACGTCTAGATTCATAATGCCGATAGGAGAGCGGGATGATGGCAAGTCTTCAATTTGCCAGCTTCGCTGAATTCGTCTGGATCTGGGATCAGATGCTGGGGCTTGGCCTGCCGCGGCATCATCGCCGGATGGCGGACTGGCTCGAAAACTGCTGGCAGTCGGGCAAGCGCGAAATGCTTTTGATGGCTTTTCGCAATTCCGGGAAATCAACGCTTGTCGGGCTGTTTTGCGCCTGGCTGCTCTATCGTGATGCCAATTTGCGCATTCTGGTTCTGGCGGCTGATCTTGATCTTGCGAAAAAGATGGTGCGCAACGTCAAACGCGTGATTGAACGCCATCCCCTGATGGCCGGTCACGTGCCCGAACGTTTGATCGACTGGGGGAGCGAGCGTTTTACGGTGGCCCGAAGGGGCGTTTTGCGCGATCCATCGATGCAGGCGGTCGGTATTGGCGGCAATATCACCGGATCACGGGCCGATATCGTGATTTGTGATGATGTCGAGGTCCCGAAAAACAGCGATAGCGCGCATAAGCGCGCCGAGCTTCGCGAGAAGCTTTCCGAGATTTCCTATGTCCTGTCGCCGGGCGGGGCGCAGCTTTATGTCGGCACACCGCATAGTTACTATTCGATCTATGCCGATGAAGTCCGGCCGGAAACCGGCGAGGTCGCGCCGTTTTTAAACGATTTCTCACGTTTTGTGCTGCCCATCGTCAATAGACATGGATCATCAAACTGGCCCGAACGATTTGATGAAAAGGCGATTGAAGCGATCCGGGCCAGAACGCCTGCGCACAAGTTTCAAAGCCAGATGATGCTTGAAATGATTGCGCCTGTGGCCGGGCCGTTTGACCCGGCGCGCCTGCATCATTACGACGCGGAAACCGATATTGAATATGGCAATGGCCGGATGCGGCTTTCGATTGCCGGGCGCACCATGGTCGCAAGTGCCTGCCATTTTGATCCGAGCTTTGGCGGGCTGCGCGGTGACGGGGCGGTGGTGGCGTGTGTTTATATCTGTGATCAGGGTGAATACTGGCTGCATGATATCGCCTGGTTGCGGGCAACCAACCCGCTTGAAGGCGGGCAAAGCGGTGAAACGCCCTGGCGCGATGAGGCAAGCCAGCTTTGTGCGCAGGTCGCGGCATTTGTCGCGCGCCATCATTTGCCATCACTGCGGGTCGAGACCAATGGCATCGGGCGGTTTTTGCCCAATATCCTGCGGCGCGAGCTTAAATCAATCGGATGGGCAGCAAGCGTCGTAGAACATTATGAAGCCACCAGCAAGACCACCCGGATCGAGGATGCCTTTGGCGCGGTGATGGGGGCAAGATTGCTTCATATCGGGCAAGCGGTGACCAAAACACCATTCCTGCGTCAGCTTCGTGAATGGCACCCCGGTGGCAGCGGGCATGATGACGGGCTTGATGCGGTGGCCGGATGCATTCTGGCCGAGCCGGTGCGCCTTCCACGGGTCGATTTGCCGCTTTATCGGGCCGACTGGCGGGGAAATGGCGGTGTTTTCCGCGCACAAAATAGTTTCAATCCCTAAGAGCCTGCTCTCATACTCTGGTACGGTTTGACGTCTTGATTTTGCCGAGATTTTTAGGCGAGCACGGCACATAAGGGCATTCCCTGTGTGCCGTGCACAACGACAAAATCGCTCAAAATCAAGGCGCCCACAGGGTTTGAATAATTTTCCCCACTATCCGCGGCTTTCCTCTTGATAAGGCCACCAGCATTCTCTGCGAGAAAAGCCTTGATATTGGACAAAATTATTCAAATCAAAACGTGCCAGAGTATGAGAGCAGGCTCTTTTAAGAAAAAACTTTTCTCACAATGCCAAATGGTTAGCGGGTCGCTGTATCACAAATGTGAAATATTCATGGAATTTTCAGCTTTTGTCCCTACATTTATTATATGAAAGAATAGTATTGCGATTTTAATCCTATACCAAAGGGCGGTTTAAGCCGACACAAGACACGTTGATTGCAGGAAACGGCCAGATCGATTTTTTGATCAATTTAGCAGTTCAGGACACCAAGACGCCCCTGTGGGCGCACCTGACTGTCAGGAGGCCTGACCATGTGGAAAACATTGAGCTTGATGGCTGTAATGGCAGCTGCCGTTGCAGTGACAATCCCCGAAGCCTCGGCTTCTCCGGTGTGCGGTGACCGTAGCAAGGTTATCGACAGTCTGAGTGCCAAATATTCCGAAGAACCGGTTGCGGTTGGCGTGACGTCCAATGGTGGCGTGATCGAGGTGCTCAAGGCACCCGACGGGCAGACCTGGACGATCCTGTTTACCTATCCGTCCGGGCCCAGCTGCCTTGTTGCATCTGGCGAAGCCTGGCAGGAACTGGAAGAAAAGATCAAGGGACCGGCTGCCTAGAAGGCATTGAATTGATGCCTCCTGAGCTTTGGTCACGGGCATGGGGCCTGCGCGCGGACTGATCTGTGCTGCACCCTTTGCCAACACAAGTTTTATGCCGCTCATCAAAGCCGGGGGTGTTGCCCCGGTCACGATGACCTCCCTGAACTGACCCGCAAGCCTTCCGGTTTGCGGGTCTTTCTTTGCAGTGTAATCCTGATATGATTCATCTATCCTACTGAAAAATATGATAAATTTTTACTTTACCTTAACTTATGTTCAGGTTGTAGGGTGCCCGGCTCTGGTCGCCAGATCTTGGGCGACGTGATGCAAGTAAAGGCATGTTATGCAGAAAGTGATTTCAGGAATTCTCGAAAGCCGGTGGTTCTGGTTTTTGGCAAGGTTGTGTCTGGTGGTGATGTTTCTTGCCTCCGGCCTGGCGAAGCTGATCGATTTTGACGGAGGCATGGCAGAGATGCAGGCCGCCGGGCTTGCGCCAGCAGCACTTTTCAACGTCCTTGTGATCATCACGCTTTTGGCGGGTGCTGTTCTGATCCTGATCGACCGGGCTGTCTGGCTGGCCGCCGGGATGCTGGGCGGTTTCCTGTTCCTGACCATCCTGATTGTCCATACATTCTGGAACAAGACCGGGGCAGAAGCACAGATTTCCATGTTCTTTGCCCTTGAACATATTGTGGTTATTGGCGGTCTGATGGCTGCGGCGATCACCAGTCACCTTCGACGCAAGATCGCAGGGCTTTCAGCCTGATCCGTCATTAACGGCATATCCCGATTTTATGGACCCGCAAGCCTTCCGGTTTGCGGGTTTTTCTTTGACCAGATGACGAGGCCCCCCGATGAACGATCCAAGCCAGCCTGTGGATGTGATCTGGTGGATCACGGCGGTCGAAATCCCGGTGGTTGCCAGCCTGTTCTGGCTGCATTGGCGGATGCGCTCCGAGCTGCTTGGCCGGATCGAGGATCAGCGCATTCGCCATGATCAGGAAGCCGGTGATCTGCGCGCCGATCTTGCCGACTTCAAGCTTGATGTGGCGCGCAACTATGTCTCGATCCCGTATCTCAAGGATATTGAAAAACGCCTGACCGGTCATTTGCTCCGGATCGAGGCCAAACTTGACAGCCCGCATAAAAAGGAACTGATCCATGACTGATCTTATGACCCGCCCGGTGACGGAACCTGAAACATTACCAGAAGCCGAAATTCTGGCCCGAACGCTGTATGGCGAGGCGCGCGGCGAAGAACTTGCCGGGATCGAGGCGGTGGCATCGGTGATCCTTAATCGCGTGGCCTTTGCCCGAATACGCGGTCGATACTGGTGGGGCAATGACATCACATCGGTGTGCCTGAAACCGGGGCAGTTTTCCTGCTGGAATGCCCATGATCCCAACCGCAAGAAGCTTTTGGCGATCAATCCGCGCGATCCGGCCTATCGGCTGTGCAAGCGCATCGCCAAACGGGCAGTGACCGGCGCGCTTCCCGATCAGACCGACGGAGCGACGCATTACCATACCCATGCGGTTGACCCCTATTGGGCGCGCGGGCAGGTGCCGTGCACCGAGATTGGCGGGCACCTGTTTTACAAAGATATTGGATAGGGAGGTATCACATGATCCCAGCATTGCTTGCCCAGATCGGCCTGCCGCTTTTGATCAAGGCGGTCGGGGCCGGGCTTGATCATATCGATAATCCGATTGCCAAAACGGCGGCCGAGGGCCTTAAACAGGTAGAAGTTGCCGTTACCAAGGGTGACGTCACGCCCGCCCAAATCCTTGAGGCCAACCGCCACACCGAACGGATGGCCGAGATTGAACTGGCGCGTGATACCGGGACGCTTAAATCGGTCAATCGCACGATCCGAACCGAGGTCGCCAGCGAAGACGCGTTCGTGCGGCGCTGGCGGCCAAGCTTTGGCTATGCCGTCGCGCTCACCTGGATCATGACCATGGGCGCGATTGCCTATGCCATCATCCTGACACCACTTCAGGCCCCCGCCATCATCGCAGCCCTTGTCAATACCAGTCCGATCTGGGGCATTGCGCTTGGGGTTCTGGGGGTGAGTGTGGTGAAAAGGAGTGCGGATAAAATGAGTAAAGGTAAATTAAAACAATAACTCTTGGGAACTCACATTTCCTTTGATGCAGCCGAAAACGTTTATGTTGTGTTTACCAACATTAGATAGCGTAAATAAACTATTGGTTGTGGTTTCGGAGGTGCGTTAAGTGACTGTTGAGCATAAATTCGGTGGGCGTCATACCGAAATAAAATTGAATGTTGTTCAACGCTATTTAGAAGCCTACCTGCTTGTGATGAGCAGGCAAAACTACCGGAGCATTTATGTCGATGCTTTTGCAGGAACAGGCGAACGTACTACAACCCATAATGGGCTTCCTCTCCTTGGCGAGATAAGTGACGGGCGAATTATAACTCCCGGGTCTGCTCAATTGGTTTTGCAGATGGAGAACAATTTTGACGAGTATCTTTTCATCGACAAGAAGGCGAAACACGTAGAGGCTCTTGAAAAGTTATGTGCACGGTTTCCAGACAAGAAGACAGTTTGTCGTAAGGGAGATGCAAACGAATTAGTCCAAGAATTTTGCCGCTCAACGAACTGGAAGAGAGAAGGAGAATACTGGGGGACGCGGGCCGTTCTTTTCTTGGACCCTTACGGAATGCAAGTTGAATGGCAAACGTTAAAGGATATTGCGGCAACCAAAGCCATTGATTTATGGTTTTTATTCCCTCTTTCTGGCTTGTATCGACAGGCGACGCGGAGTTGGGATTCCATAGACGATGATAAAATCAACGCTATTGATCGCTGCTTAGGTACGCCTGATTGGCGCGAAGCTCTTTACGAAGCCACAAGTCAAACCGACCTTTTTGCAGACAATGATCGCCTTGAGCGTAACGCTAATATCCCTGCTATAGAGGCATACGTTAAGCAGCGATTGCAGGCTGAGTTTACTGGGTGGGTTTCCGAGCCCATTCCTCTCCGAAATACGAAAGGGCCTCAGCTTTTCTCTCTATTCTTCGCGATGTCAAATCCATCGAAGCCAGCAAAGAATATCGCTCAGAAGATTGTAAGGCATCTACGGAAGTCGATTACATAGCGTGAATTGGCATCTGATCCCATGTTTGGCCCCGATAAACGCGGCCGTTGGCCTTCTTTGATCGCTTCTTGTTATCGGATCCCCAAGTGCCCCATTGTTTAAAGAAGAATGCGGTATCGTAGATCGCGCATTGGTCATGAATTTCATCAATCCATTCTTCTTTAATTGGACGTGCGTTTGGTCCGCTCTCGCCACCTACGATAGCCCAATGAATGTCGTGCAAATTGGTGGGACCAACAGACCCAATAAGCGGTTCAAAGGAAATGAAACGAATTGCGGCAGGGACTTTGCGCAGATAATCAATACGTTCAATGACGTCACTGCTCTCAACGCTTGTTCCGAGCCAGACATTTTGCAAGACGGGATAGTCATTTCTGCTCAGTACTTCCAGCATACGGTCTGGGCGCTTCGTAAGAATTTGGTAGTTGTGCTGGGGCGTTTGTTGCATGACTTGCCAAACGGCATGAATGAAGCTCTCCTGCACGTCTGCATGGAACAAATCACTCATCGAGTTGACAAATATTTTTTTCGGCTTCTTCCAGTTTAAAGGCGCTTCAAGAGCTTGCTCATCTTCGCGGATTTTCCCGGTCCAGACAGCCTTGCCGTTTACAGTTTTGGTTAAGCCGTTGTACTTCTCAACACCCATTGCTTCCAAACGTTTCGCCATACGCATTGCATAGCAGTTTTTGCAACCGCTTGACTGGATGCTACACCCGGCGACAGGATTCCAAGTTGCGTCTGTCCATTCAATTTCTGTTTCGGCCATGACTCAACTCCAGCGAGAAAATGCGTGAGAACTCTCCATAACTTGCAAAATAATCTGAAATTTTTGAGTCTTCGTTAAGATCAGCTAATTGTTAAGTGGGTGCAGATATTGGGTCAGTCTGAGGGAGCGTCCCGATGGTGACGCGAGTGGTTTAGAAAGACTGAGATATCTTCGAGTGAATACCCCAACAACTCCCTCATCCGTGCTGAATCTGCTTCGTGATCTTCGACCGTTCCGGCACATAGATTGCGCACCATCACCAACGCTTTCTCAATCCGCCATTCTTCACCGGGCAGGGCAAAGAAAAGGTAGCGCATCTCAAAGGGAGGGCGCGGGATGATTTCTTCGACGCGGATGATGGTGCCTGCTGCGACATGCGGGTCGAAATCGGCATCGGGGAAATAGTCGCTGACATGAAGCGCGTCTGAAAACATCGCCATTGGCTTGCTGCCTGCCAGCATCAATTCCAGTTCGCGTCCTTCGTGCGGGCCTATGCCCGGCGGCAAAGCCTGGTCGTTATCCATTTTGCTTACCCGCGTTGTGTCAGCCAGTGTTTGCAGCGGTCTGATACATCGTCAACGATGATGTCCAGTCTTGGGCTGTCGGCGTCGCTGTTGCGGAGTTCTTCGCGCAGCGGCTTGAGGGCGTCTTGCAGTTTTTTGGCGATGGTTTTGACCTGTTTGCGGAGCGCGGTCGGGGAACTGCCGATCATGCGCGCCTGGGCGTCCCAGTGGGACCAGTCAAGTTTGGTCGGGTCAAATTCGCCGCCGATGGATTGCGCAAGGCGGGGGCGCTGGCTTTTGAAGCAATCGCGGAATGCCGCACCATTATTGACGTCATAAAGCGGGCTGATCGCGGTCTGGACCGATTTCGGGTTCTGGCGATAGATCAGCGAATAGTTTTTGGCATGCGCATCGGGATTGCCGATCAGGACATTGAAAATCACAAAGCCGAGCAATTTCGGAATGTCGCGGGCCGGAACGGTGGCGGCCTTTTTGGTCATGGCAAACATCGCGGCAAGGTCCGGTCCGCCCTGTTTTTCATATTTCAGGTCCGGGTTGATGCCGGTCGCCTGACAGAAATCTTCCTGATGCAGGCGGGTGACGCGCACACCGTCCGATGTGCGGGCATAGGCGCGGTCAAAGCGCGTGACGAACAGAACCGGGCGGTCGTTATAGATCCGGATTTTGGTGTGTGCCGCATCAAGCCCGATGGTGCGGGCAAGTTTCAGGCAGAAATGCTCGGTCCGGGTGGAATCCGGCAGGCGTTCGATATCGATCTTGAGGATATGGGTGCTGGGATAGCCGCCAATCGGCAGGGAAATCGCGCCGCTATCAGGATCAATATAAACCGCTGCCTTGTCATTGACCCCGGCAAGGGACAGAACGACTTCATCCTCGTCAATGAAAAGCGGGCGTTGCGGTAGCTCGGCAATGCGGTGTGCCAGATCATCCGGCGCGATTGGCATCAGGTGTGGCTCTGGGGCGTCGGATGTGGCTTGCTGATCAGGATGGATCAGCATCAAGGCCCCGGCGCAATCACGCCCGATATGTTCAAGCATGCCGAACTCGTCGGTGGGGGCGACGTCAAAGAGCTCGCCAATCTGGCGGCGGACATCCTTTTTATCGGGCAGAAGACCATCAAAGAACGGCTCGATAGCGGTATGGTCAAACGGGCCTGTGCGCAGCGGGATGCTTTGCGAGACCGGATAGGATGTCGAACGCGCCAGCCATTCCGGGGCATATTCAAAGGACATATAGCCGCGATCATCGGCATTCAGGGTCCCGACGCGATCATTGCCATTGGCAAGAACAAGGAGTGACTTGTTCATGCCCGGGCTCCGTCGGGGGTTTCACCGGCACCGGCACCGGCATCGTCACTGGCATCTGGATCGGAGCTTGCCGTGACCTCCAGCCAGTTGATGTCAATCTGCCCGCCAAGGGCGCGGACAATATCAATCACATTGGCAAGGCCCGGATTGTCGGCCTTGCCGGTTTCGAGCTGACTGAGGAATTTGATGCTAAGCCCCGTCGCAAGCGAAAGGTCGGTTTGCGATAAACCGAGCGCCTTGCGGGCCTTGCGGATTTCCGGGCCAAGCTGGTTTATGCTGGAGATGTGCACCATATCCTCCAAATTTACCTATGGGTAAATATAGGCAAGGGGCGGAGGAAATTCAATGTAAGTTTACCTTTGGGTAAATTTTATCTTCATTCAGAGCTTGGAAGTCGAAAGTTTACTTCTGGGTAAAGTTTGATCAGATGCGTTTTTGCCTTGTTGTTGCTGCGTTCTGATCCTAAATTCCGTCCATGACAAATATAGAACATGAAACCATTTACCGCGTATTGGGTTCGGACGAGTGGGCGGAAGCCCTGGCGTCGGGGCAGTATGACGGTGCGCCCCATGATATTGCCGATGGCTTTATCCATTTCTCGACCAGCGATACGCTGGCGGCAACGCTTGCGCTGCATTATGCCGGGCGGGACCATCTGAAGCTGTTGCGGGTGCCGGTAGCACCGATTGCCGCCAAGCTGAAATGGGAACCGGCCCGTGGCGGCACGCTGTTCCCGCATCTTTATGACACCCTGTCGGTCGAATATGTCACCAAGGTCGATGATATCCGCCTTGATGAAAACGGTGTTCACATTCTGCCCGAAGATTTGCGTTAAGGCCGGAATTCCGGCCCGTCAGGCTGCCACAGATATAGCCGCCCGCCGCCCGTTTTCGTGCCGGTATCAATCACACCGGGGAGCTTTCCTGCGCGCACGGCATTGAGGAAGGCATGGCCGTATTTGACCTTGTCACCGATATAAAGCTGTGCCCATGCCGGGCCATAAAGCGCGGCAAAGTGGAACGGGCCCGGATTGCGGGTGGCAAGGGCGGCCCAAAGGGATTTGAGATCAAGTTCCGTCATGGCAGGCATAAGACCATTGTCAAAAGTCCTGCGCATTGTTCTGGCGCAAAGTGCGAAAAACACCCGGCCTGATATGACAACAGCCCGCCAGGATCCTGGCGGGCTGTTTTGCATATGCAAGGCAGTGGGCAGAGGGTTTACACCAGTTCTGCCAGTGCGGCCGGGCTGAAGTCTTCGAGCTGGTCAAACGCACCCTTGGCGACCTTGTTGGGCCACTGGGCATCGGTGATCAGCGCACGACCCACCGCGATCAGGTCAAACTCGTTGCGTTCCATGCGTTCGACCAGACCATCAAGGCTGGATTTCTGCGAGGATTCACCGGAAAACGCGCCGATAAAGTCGGAATTCAGACCAACCGAACCAACCGAAATGGTTGCAGCCCCGGTCAGTTTCTTTGCCCAACCGGCAAAGTTCAGGCCCTTTTCCCCATCAATTTCAGGGAATTCCGGTTCCCAGAAACGGCGCTGGGAAGCGTGGATGATATCCACACCGGCCTCGACCAGCGGGACCAGCCATGACGTCATTTCATCAGGCGTGGTGGCAAGACGGGCGGTGAAGTCCTGCTGTTTCCATTGGCTGACACGCAGGATGATCGGGAAGTCCGGACCCACGGCAGCACGCATTGCCGCCACAACTTCGCGGGCAAAGGTCGAGCGTTCGGCAATGGTCTTGCCGCCAAAGCGATCGGTGCGCAGGTTGGTGCCCGACCAGAAGAACTGATCAATCAGATAGCCGTGCGCGCCATGGATTTCAAAGGTGTCAAATCCGGCATTTTTGGCATCAAGGGCGGCCTTGGCGAAGGCTGCAATGGTGTCGGCAATGTCGGAATCCGTCATGGTGTTGCCGCGCGGCTGATCCGGGCCAAGAAGACCCGACGGGCTTTCGACCGGGGCATCGGGTTCCCATTCGGTAAAGGCGCGGGTTGATCCGGTGTGCCAGATCTGCGGGCCCATTTTGCCACCGGCGGCATGAACGGCATCGGCAACCGCTTTCCAGCCGGCAATGGCCGCATCGCCATGGAAGAACGGAATGCCGGGATCATTGCGCGAAGCCGGGCGGTCAACCACCGTACCCTCGGACAGGATCAGGCCAACGCCGCCTTCGGCGCGTTTGCGGTAATACTCGGCATTGATCGCGCCGGGAATGCCGTTTTCGGCCTTGGTCCGGGTCATCGGCGCCATGACAATGCGGTTGGGCAGATCAAGGGTTTTCAGCGCAAAAGGCTGAAACAGAATATCTGTGTTGGTCATCACGGAAATCTCCGGTTCATGAAAGTCTATGTTGGAGACTAGATATATGTTATATACTTGGTGTCAATGAGGCACCTTGAGGAAACCAGGTATACTCAAGGAAACCGCACAGCTCTGGTTGAGGCGGTTGGGGCCATTAAACTGCGCGTTGGAAAGGATCCGTCATGGAAATGAAGGAATGCTCGGTCAGGGAATTCCGGGCCGATTGCCCGAGCCGGAACCTGTTTGACCAGATCGCTGATAAATGGTCGATGATGATCCTGGCGGTGCTGGCCGACGGGCCGCTACGCTTTAACGCGATCAAGCGCGGGCTGGAAGGCATCACGCAAAAGGCCCTGACCCAGACGTTGCGCAAGCTTGAACGCAACGGCATCATTTCGCGCAATGTGATCGCGACATCGCCCGTCGCGGTGGAGTATGAAATCACCCCGCTGGGCCGCACCCTGATCGAGCCGTTCAAGGCGCTTTATTACTGGACCAAGGAAAAAATGCCCGAAGTCGAAGCCGCGCGCGCGGCGTTTGACGAACGGATGAAAGAGAATACCTAGGAGCCCATCCCCCAGCCGCCGCCTTGTGCGATGAAGGTGTCGCGGGTTTTTTGGGTGACAGAAACATCAAGAATATCGGCAAGGATCGCAATGTTTTGCGAGATCATGTCGCGGCAAGATTTAAGAGCTGTGCCGTCGAGCATATCCAGATTGTCTTCGATATCCTGAAGAAGTTTGCCCAATTCCTCAAAATACCGATGGCGGGCTGTTTTGTTGTTCATGGGGCGCGACAGGCCAAGGGCCGAAATGAAGGCGGTGATATCGGCATTCTCCAGATTCTCAATCCGGTCCGCCTGCCCGATCCTGAATGAAAAATCATGGGTAACTGATGGATCAAGCCAGATTGGGACAATGTCATAGGCCGGTGCAAGGACCGGTTTGCTTCCCAGGTCCGGATACAGGATCGCGTGGTTTTTGGCGTGATTGTCGGTATTGCCGACTGCAAGGTTGAAAATCGATAATGCGATAAAGTGGTTCCGGGAGATCAAAGGAACGTCTGTTTCTCCCAGAATGCGTGACAGGCTGGCTGCCGAGAATTTGTGATCCTCATTGCCATTGCGCTCATATTTAAGAACCGGTGCCAGCGAGAGTGCCTGACAGAAATCTTCCTGATGGATGCGGTGGATGTACGGGCCGTCAATCTTTCTGTCAAAGCGTTCGATCAACAGGGCCTTGCAGCCAGAAATCTCGATGGCTTCGACATTGGCAACAGGCATTTCCAGAACTTTTGCCGCAAGAGCCATCAAGGCAGCTTCTTGCGAAACAAGGGCTTCTTCCTCGCGCTTGGGAACTTTTACGATATGGGTTGTTGGTGCGCCGGATCCTGATTTGGGCAGACCAAATTTCCCGTTTTCCAGTTTGGTGACGGCAATTTTACCCTGTACGCCAGCCAAGGGTGAAGGATCCTTTTGCATGTCGCGTAACCTGCGCCGATCCCGCAGATTGATAACGATATCGCCAAGGTCATCTTCTGAAAGGGTGTCATAATCCTCGATGATATTGCCGGGCATTTTTGCCGGTTTCTCGCCCGACGGAACGCAGGATATGGCGCCAGGGCAGTCGCGCCCGACATGGTAAAGCAAGCCTGCAATATCATCGCGGTCAATCCGGTGTTTTGCCATGACCTGATCAAGAGAATTATTTTCCTGTAACAGATTGGCAAAGAAGCCGCGCGTTATATGATCGGGAAAGCGTTCCTGTGTGACCGGCATGGATAATGACAACTGGATTTTGGCGTCAAATGCCGAAGGGCTATAGGAAAATCCAAGGGAGTTATCTTCATTTCCAACAAGCTGGCCGACAGGGGCTTCCCATCCTTCGATATAAACATCAAGCAGTATGGTCATGAAGTGCCCCCTCGTATCCGAGTTTCAGGCCCAGTTCCCTGCAAACATCCAAAGCCAGGCCGACATTGACGCCCGGTGTGCCCTTTTCCAGCTCGCCAATCAGTTGCCGGGAGACACCCATCATGGATGCAAGATAGGCTTGCGTCATACCAAGCGTCTTGCGGCGTTGACGGATTGCCCTTGCAAGGTCGGATGTGTCTCTAATAAGGGTGAGCATGACAACCTCAAAATGTCAGGAATATTTGACATTTTATGCTTTCTTCCAGGAAAGTCAACAAATGTCAGGAATATATAACATTTACTGGTGGTGGCGGTACTCTTGTGAATAATGTTATATATATCTGACATTTTGTCTTGGGGTGAAGGATATTGGCATATTTGCTGTGATGCTGAATTTGCCGTTTCAATCCAGATGAGGCCATTGTCCCTTGCCCTGTTGGGCCGCCACGCGTAAGAACAGGACAGGTTGTCATACGCAAAAGGAGCAGCTCGCGTGGGGTGGTACAAGTCACTGGTTTTGCCGATTGTCCGCTGGATTGATGCAGAGACCGCACATGGTCTTGCCATCTGGGCATTGAAAAACAATCTGGTGCCGCGTGCGGATGATGCGACCGACGCAACGCCAAGCCTTGAATGTGAAGTGTTCGGGCGCAAATTCGCCAACCCGGTCGGCCTTGCCGCAGGGTTCGATAAAAACGGCGAAGTTCCCAATGCCGCACTTTCACACGGGTTCGGTTTTGTTGAAATCGGATCGGTCACACCTTTGCCGCAACCGGGCAACCCCAAACCCCGTCTTTTCCGTCTTTATTCCGACCGCGCGGTGATCAACCGCATGGGGTTTAATAATGACGGGGCGGAGGTCGTTGCCGCCCGCCTGCGCAAACGTGCGCGCCGTGGCATCCTTGGGGCCAATCTTGGCAAAAACAAATATTCCGAAGATGCGGCCGATGATTACGTCAAGGGGGTCGAAGCCCTTGGTCCCTATGCCGATTATCTGGTCGTCAATGTGTCTTCGCCCAACACGCCGGGCCTTCGCGCTCTTCAGGGACGTGCGCCGCTTGAAAAGCTTTTGAAAGCGGTGCTTAAGGCGCGCGACAGCTTTGCCAAGGGGGTGCCGGTATTGCTTAAGGTCGCACCGGACCTGACCGACGAGGACAAATCCGACATTGCCGCAGTCGTGCTTAAGGTCAAGGTCGATGGCATGATTGTTTCGAACACTACCATTGACCGGCCGGTCGGGCTTAATTCCTATGATCAGGATGAAAAGGGTGGACTTTCGGGCCCGCCTTTGATGGAGCCATCCACCAAGGTTTTGGCCGATTTTTATCGCCTGACCGAGGGCAAGGTGCCGCTGATCGGGGTTGGCGGGATTGCATCGGGCAAGGATGCCTATGAGAAAATCCTGAGCGGTGCATCGCTTGTGCAGCTTTACTCCTCGCTGGTCTATCACGGGCTTGAGCTTGTCACCGAGATCAAGGAAGACCTTGAACGCAGACTTCGCAAGGATGGCTTTGCCAATGTTTCGGACGCGGTCGGCGCGGCCTTCCCGGAAATTTCGGGCAAGAATATCCCGGTGGATGAGGCGCGTGCGGCGAAGGATGCGGTTGAAGCCAAGAAAGATTGAGCCCGCTTGATTGATGGATGCCCGTACCCGCCTTCGCGGGCATGACGGATGAGTTTTCAATGCCATGATCCGGCATCGTCATCCCCGCGCAGGCGGGGACCTCGACCCGCAGGTGATCATATTTGAACAGGAACATGTAAATGCGAACTGCCCCCTATGAAATGATCAACGGCCTTTCGGAAGTGATCGGCAAATATGATGCCGTGATCCTTGATCTTTGGGGGGTGGTGCATGACGGTGTTGATCCCTATCCAAACTCGATTCCGGCGATGACCGCACTCAAGGAAGCCGGCATTCCGGTGGCCCTTTTATCAAACGCGCCGCGTCGTTCATCGGTCGTCACCGGGCGGATGGAAGAGATGGGCATTGCGCGCGATCTTTATGGTCCGGCGGTGGCATCGGGCGAGATCGCCTATCGCCAGCTCGTGGACCGCACCGATCCCTGGTATGCGAAGCTGGGCCGCAAGGTTTTGATGGTGGGGCCGGTCCGCGATATGTCAATGTTTGAACATCAGGATGTCGAGATCGTCAAAACCGTCGAAGATGCCGACTGGGTCCTGATCACCGGCCCGAACGAGGATTTCGACCCGGTCTCGAAATATGAAGACCTGTTGCATGCGCTTTTGGCGCGCAACCTTCCGGTCCTGTGCCCGAACCCGGACCGCGAAGTGATCCGGGGTGGCAAGCGTATCATCTGTGCCGGTGCGATTGCCGGGCGGTATGAGGAACTTGGCGGCAATGTCCGCTGGGAAGGCAAGCCGTTCGCCAGTGCCTATGATTTCTGCCTGCAGATGTTCGATAAGGGCCCGGATGCCAGATTGCTCGTCGTCGGTGACAGCATCTCGACCGATATTGCCGGTTCTAACAATGCCGGGCTTGATGTGGCACTCGTCACCGGCGGCATCCACGCCGCTGAACTGGATGCCCCGCGCGGTACCCTGCCGACCCGTGAAAAGCTTGATGCGCTTCTGGCGGCGACGGGCCGTCACATCACCTATGCGATTGGAGATTTTTGCTGGTAGGAACCCCCGATAGATCGGAGTTCGTAATGCTCAGTGATGATATCCGTGATTATGCCAACCGCTCGGTTCTGTGCTGGCTGGCGACCGGTTCCGAAGACGGACCGTCGGTCAGTCCGAAGGAAATCTTTGCCTGTTATGGCGAGGACCGGATCATCATTGCCAATATTGCCTCGCCGCAATCGGTGCAAAATATCGCCAGTGATCCGCGCGTTTGCGTCAGTTTCGTTGATGTGTTTTCCCAACGCGGCTGGCAGCTTTATGGTGCTGCAACCCTGATGCGCAAAGGCGATGCGGGGTTTGAGGATCGCCAGGTCATCTTGCAGGACATGGCCGGGGATGCCTTTCGGGTGGCGACCCTGTTTGATGTCACGGTGACCAAGGCCAATGAAATCCTTGCCCCCAGTTACCGTTTCAAAAAGGACGTTACCGAGGCCGAAATGCGTGACGGGGCCATGCGGACCTATGGTGTTAAACCCCGTGGCTAGTTTTCTGCCGTAACCTTGCTTTCGCGGAAGATGACGAACAGGCCGCTTGCGGTAATGATTGCTGCCCCGACAAAGGTCAGCGCATCGGGCGTTTCCCCCCAGAACAGCCAGCCAAGGGCCGTGGCCCAGATCAGGGCTGTGTAGTCAAAGGGGGCGACTGTCGGCGCTTCGGCAAAGCGGAAGGCCTGCGTGATCATGGTAATCCCGACTGAGCCAAAAGCCGCAATCGCAACAAACCGCCAGATGTCCTCGGCCCGGATAGGTGTCCAGACAAACAAGGCCGGAATACAGGTCAGAATGGCGCTGGTCAGGCTGAGATAGAGCAGCAATGTCCACATGCTTTCGCGGGTGTCGACAAAGCGCGCGCTCAGCATCAAAAACGCATAGGCAAGCGCGGTCGCAATCGGCAGGAGCGATATGAGCTCAAACGTGGCGGCCCCGGGACGGACAATGACCAGCACACCCATGAAACCAACACTGACCGCAAGCCAGCGCCGCCATCCCACGCGGGCAATGAAAATCGCTGAAAGGGCCGTGATGAACAGCGGCGCGACAAAGGCGAGTGCGGTTGCCTCTGCCAGGCCAAGGTGATGGATGCTGGTAAAGAACATGACTGTGGCGGCAATCCAGATCACACCGCGCATGAAATGCACGCCTACCCGGGTCGAGCGCAACCCGTGATAGCCCCCCATTTTAAGTGCGAGGAGGAAGGCAAAGGGAAGGGCGATCATATTGCGCAGGAAGATGATCTGGAACGGGGAATAATGATCCATCAGGCTCTTGGCCAGCGCATCATTGATGCAAAGGGCCGCCACACCGCCGCACATGGTCATGATGCCGACAAGGTTGTTCTGGCGTGATGTGTTGCTGGACGTCATCGCCCCTGTCCCCGCGTTTTGATCCGGTTTTTGTCATTGTTAAAATCAGATATCCCTTTCCAGATATCCGGTTCGCAACGCATGGTCGAGCGATTTCATCACATCAATAAAGGCGCGTAAGGGTGGGGGAACGCGCCGGTGATCCGGGTAATACAGGAACAGCCCCGGAATTTCGGGCAACCAGTCATCCAGTACGGTGACAAGATCACCACTGGCAATGGCGCGCGCGGCATAAATCTCGGATACGTAAGCAATGCCAAGCCCCTGACGGGCGGCATCGACCATCAGATCATGTCGATCCAGTGTTAGCGGGCCGGACACATCAATCGAGATTTCCTGACCCTGCTTTTCGAAATCCCAGTGATAGATCTTGCCGCTGGGAAAACGATGGCGGATGCAATCATGGCTTTGCAAATCATCAGGTACGACAGGGCGCGAGCGGGTTTTGAAATAATCCGGCGAAGCCACGGCAAGAAACCGGAATGGCGGGCCAAAGCGGACTGCCACCATATCAAGTGGCACGTTTTCGCCCAATCGTGCCCCGGCATCAAATCCACCGGCGACGATATCGACAAGCCGTCCTTCGGTCACAAGATCAATCGCCACATCCGGATATCGTTTGCGCATTTCCGGCACAACATGACGGGTCAAAAGGCGCGCAGCCCCATCGGATGTATTGATGCGCACCGTGCCTGACGTCCCGCCGGTGCGAAAGCTGTCAACCGTGCCGATGGCTTCTTCAAGGTTGACCAGTGCCGGGCGCAACCGGTCCAGAAGCTGTTCGCCTGCTTCGGTCAGCGAGACACTGCGCGTGGTGCGATGAAACAGACGGATATCAAGATTGCTTTCCATGTTACGCAGCGCATGGCTGAGGGTGGAGGGTGCAACACCCAGCGCATCAGCCGCCTTGCGAAAGCTGCGATGTTCGGCAACCGCGATGAAGAACCGCATGTCATTTAAGGTCGGCGGACTGATTGCTGGCATATTTTCACTAACCAATCCAAATTAAGCGCAGTTATCACATCAATAATTGGTTTCTATAGTCCCCCCATGTTCAGAGCAAGACAGAAAGGAACTGACATGGACAAGACATGGTTGATTACCGGTGCATCGTCCGGGTTTGGTCGCGGGCTTACGGAAAAGCTGCTTGCACGTGGAGATCGGGTGATCGCAACGGTGCGGCGCACGGGATCGCTTGACGATCTGATCGCGCAATATGGCGAACAGCTTCGTGTCGCCGATCTTGATGTGAGCGATACAGGTGCGGTTCAGGCGACTGTCGATAGGGCCTTTGCCGATGTCGGACGCATTGATTTCATCGTTAGCAACGCTGCCTTTGGCATCCTTGGTGCGGCCGAAGAAACCGGCATTGATCAGATGCGCCAGATTATTGATACCAATCTTTTGGGGTCAATTGTTGTGATCAAGGCCGCCTTGCCGCATCTGCGTGCCCAAGGATCGGGGCGCATCATTCAGGTATCGTCCGAAGGTGGCCAGATCGCCTATCCGGGCTTTAGCCTGTATCACGCGACCAAATGGGGGATTGAGGGCTTTGTTGAATCCCTTGCCAAGGAAGTCGCGCCATTTGACATCGAATTCATGATTGTCGAGCCGGGACCGGCGCGAACCCCGTTTATCGGCTCCATCGTTCAGCCTGACCCGATTGCTGCCTATGATGGCACGCCAGCCCATGACCTGAAAGAAGCGGCCTTTGGCGGTGGCTGGGTGATCAAGGGCGATCCGGCTCGGATGGTCGATGCAATGATTGCGGCTTCGGATGCGCCCCAAATGCCCTTCCGTCTGTTGCTGGGCTCGGATGCCTATGCCGGTGTGCGCGCGGCATTGACCGAACGCCTGGCGGTGCTTGAAGCTGGCAAGGACGTCACCCTTGCTGCGGACTTTACCGAAGAAGAACTTGCCGCGATGCAGGCAACGGTTTGAAACGCAAAGCAAACCCCGCAAATCAAACCCCGATGCAAAAGAAAACGCCGCCCGAAGCCGGGCGGCGTTTGCGTTGGGACGCAGATGATGGAGCCAATCAGAGTGCGGTTGCGCGGTTGGCTTCGATATAGATTTCGCGCAGGCGCTTGGCGATCGGGCCGGGAACGCCATCGCCGATTTTCTTGCCATCGATTTCAGAAACCGGGCAGACGAATGCCGAGGCCGAGGTCGAAAAGGCTTCCTTGGCGTTCTGGGCTTCCTCAATCGTGAAGTGGCGTTCTTCGACTTTCAGCTGGAGCTCCTCGGCGCATTTCAGAACCGATGCACGGGTGATGCCATGCAGAATGTCGGTCGACAGTTCGCGCGTTACAATCGTGCCGTCCTGGGTGACGATATAGGCGTTGTTGCTTGATCCTTCGGTGACAAAGCCATCCAGAACCATCCATGCATCGTCGGCACCCTTGCTTGCGGCTTCGGTTTTGAGAAGCGACGCATAAAGCAGCTGCACGGTCTTGATATCGGACCGGCGCCAGCGGATATCGGGGAAGGTGACGATTTTCTGTCCACGTTCGGCCAGGGCTGATTTGATCAGCGACTTGGACTGGGTGAACATAACGATGGTCGGCGTGGTTTCCGGGTTGATTGCGAAATCACGATCACCCGCCGACCCCCGCGAGACCTGAAGATAAATCAGGCCTTCGGTGATGTCATTGCGCTTTACCAGCTCACGATGGGCTTCAAGCAGCTGATCGATATCAGGCTTGAAGGAAAATTTAAGTTCGGAAAGCGAACGTTCCAGACGTTTCATATGGCCCATGAAATCGATCAGCTTGCCATCAAGTACCGAGGTCACTTCATAAACGCCATCGGCGAACAGGAAGGATCGGTCAAAAATCGAAATCTTGGCTTCGGTTTCCGGCAAAAACTCGCCGTTCACATAAACAGTACGCATGGCAACTTTCCTGGCTCAGGAACGGATAGGGATATCCGTCTTTGTTGGATATGGCGACGTTTCCTGCGGTCGGGCCGGATGCAGCACATGTCACGGCGACCGTCTGAGAACTATTTGGGTATTGATTATCACAGTGCGAGGGGCCCTGTCGTGCAAAAGCTGTGGATCATGCGTTCAAATGATCGAATGTTGCTTGTATGGGGCCTTAATAGGGATCGATGAATGATGATTGGCCCCGAATATGGGTGAATCGTCGCAGATTATTCGATTTCAAATCGGCAGATCAAAAAAATTGAAAATGAAGAATTTTTCCTTTGACCCTAACATAAGTTGAGGTTCTATCGTCCTGCTCCATGAGACCACAACATCATCGAAAAAAGATGGAGCCACGAGATGAATAGCCACCAGCCCGCAAACCGTGACGTCCTTGTCGCCAATGACCGGGGCAGCGTGCAAACCCGGATTGATGCCAGTTGGGCCAAACCGGTTCCTGTGCCGCGGCCAGAGGTCGATCTCGATGCCTATTTCGCGCGTATCGGATATGACGGCCCGCGCGAAGCAACCCTTGAAGTCCTGCAAACCCTGCATGCCCTGCATCCGGCCGTGATCCCGTTTGAGGCGATTGACGTGTTCAATGACACGCCGATCAGCATCGCGCCGGATCGGGTTGACCAGAAACTGATCCATGGCGGGCGCGGCGGATATTGCTTTGAACAAAACGGGCTGTTTCGCCGGGTCTTGCGCAGCCTTGGTTTTAAGGTCGAAGGGTTGGCCGGGCGGGTTTTGTGGGGATATAGCGAAGCTGACATGCCCCGTCCGCGCTGCCATATGGCCAACCGGGTGATCATTGATGGCGAGGCATGGCTTGCCGATGTCGGGCTTGGCGGATGTGTGCCGACCGCGCCGCTGATGCTGGATACCGCCATGCCGCAGGTCACCCCGCATGATACCTATCGCGTGATCCGGGGCGAACACAGCTATCGCACCGAACTGGAACGCGATGGTGTGTGGAAGGCAGTGCATGAAGTCGATATCGCCCCGGTCGGTGACATCGATTACGAGGTCATGAACTGGTACGCATCCGATCACCCCGAAAGCGGTTTTTGCAAGACGCTGATGGTGGCGCGGTCTGCCCCGTTTGCGCGCTTTACCCTGCTCAATAACCGTCTGACCATCCGCCTTGTCACCGGCGAGGAAGAGCAACATACGCTCAGCATTGGTGACATCCCCCAGACGCTCAAGGACATCTTTGGCATCGAGCCCGATTCGGCATGGCAGGGGGCCTTTGCAAGAATGATCAGACACGGTAACGGATAAACGATTGTGCGGTGTTTATGCCGCCTGTGAATGATCAAGGGCGGGGAGTTTCGGCTCCCCGCTCCATGATTTTATTAGAAGTTCATTCGGAATCCTGCTGCAAGTGCATGTTCGGTGCGCTTTTTGGAAAGTGAGGGTTGGTAATCGGCATAGAAGCTCCAGCCATTTTCATCGGCCAGGGCTATGCCGATATTGCCAACCAGTGTATCGCGATCCGTTTCACCGCCGGTCACATTGAAGGACGAGGTTCCGGCAAAGGCAAGGGTGGTGGTGCTGGTGGTCGGACCCAGATGGCGATCCCATCCCAGCCGGAACTGCGGAATGATGGTTTGACCGTTGCCGGTATCAATCATGCCCGCCATCCGTAGGCCAAGGCTTGCAGTCCCGGTCAGGAGGCTGTCGGCTTCGCGTGACAGATTGGCCGAACCGGCACCGGTTTCGTCAAAGCTGTCAAAATCATTCCACAAGATGCCCAATCCGCCATATGGCTCTATCCGCCAGTTCCTGTTCAGGGCAAAGCCCTTTGCCAGTTCGATTTCACCATTCAGGGCGTTATCGGTGTAATCAGCAGAGGCGGTGCGGTCAATTGAACCAAAATCAAGATTTCGGCTGCTTTCGGTTCGGATCATGGTCCATCCGGCCTGCCCGGAAAGCCGCCAGTCATCGCCCAGATCATGGTCGCCATAAAGACCGGCCATATAGTTTCCGGCCTCAAGGGTGGCATCGCGGCTGCTTTGACGGCTGTTGCCATCGGCATAGCCGAAATAGACCCCGAACCGGGTGTCAGCGGACATGTTTGTGTCATATCCGCCGATCATGCCGGTCCATTTATAATCGGTAGTATCGACATTACTGTCGCCATCAATACGGCCCTTGCCACCGATGGCTTGTAACCATACAGAGGCCCCCTGTTGCATCACCTGATCGCCAAGCGACAGCATCGGGGCGTCGGTCGCGCCATCTGTGCGGATAATGTCACTGGAAGCCGGGCCGGACGCGGCAAAGCCGGTCAATTGTGCAGGGCTCAGCGTTTCGGCGGCAACAAGCGTTCCGGCATTGGCCCCGCCGGACCGCAAAACCGCCATGCGCCCGCCGATCTGCCCGCCCGCCTGTTGGGCGATCTGACCATTGATGGCGGTGCTGCTGGCGTGAACGTCACCGGAAAGCTGTTCATAGGCGCGCTGGACTTCGGCGGTTGTCAGACCCTGAAGGGCGGTGCGGATGGCGGCACCGTCCGTCCCCGGAAGATCATCAATGACAGCGGCAACTGCCGTCTGGTTGCCGGTAACGGCATGATCGGTAAAATCGGTGTCGTTGCGTGTGAGGCTAAGTGTTACGTCGTTGCCGGTACCGCCACTATAGGAAACAGAAGCATCATAAAATGCCAGTTTGTTATCGATGCTGTTGAAGGTGCCGACAATTGCATCGACCCCGTCATTGGTGATGATGATGTGGGTATAATTGTTCTGTCCCGACATATCATTATCGGGCAGGCCAAGAACGCGGAGCGTCGCACTGCCAAGATCAACCGCACCATTGACGATCACCTGATCGGCATTGCCTGCTGAATTGACCTCGATCGCAAGGATCGATCCGCTGGTAAGGGTATAGTTGCCATTGACGATCTGGGTGCCAATCGAATTACCCGGTGCATGAATGGCGCCCGATTGCAGGGTGGTCGCGCCAACCGTGCCCGTCCCGCCAAGGGTGGTACCGTTCTGGACTGTGAAGGCCGACGAACTGGCAGAGCCATTCACCAGCAAGGTGCCACCCGAAACGGTGGTGGTGCCGGAATAGGTGTTGGTGCCTGTCAGGGTCAGGGTTCCAGCACCCAGTTTGGTTACTTTACCTGCACCGGAAATCACACTGGCATAGGTCTGATCATCGCTGCGATTAAAGGCAAGTGTTCCGTTGCTGGAGGTGGTTATGTTGCCGCCTAGCGCCCCGGTGGTGCCACCATTGCCGATCTGAAGCGTTCCCTGCCCAACGTCTGTGCTTCCGGTATAAGCAGACGAATCCCCTGTTAAAATCTGGGTATGGTTACCGTTCTTGTTGAACTGCCCATTGCCGGTCATGACCCCGGAATATGTGTTGGAACTGGTGGATGTGATGGTGAAGGTGCCGGTATTGTAGATATTGCCAACCAACAGCCCCCCGCCTACCGAGAGGGTCCCCGCGTTATTAAGGGTGCCGGTATTGGTAAGCGTGGTCCTTAGGAGCATGTAACTGTTATTGGTCAGAGTCCCGCTATTGTTCAGCGTGCCATCAGCATCAAAGGAGCCGTTATTGGTAAACGTGCCGTTATTGGTAAATGTGCTGCCACTGCTATTCTTCAGCGTGCTGCCATTCTCATTGGTAAACGTGACGTTATTGGTCAGTGTGCCGTTATTGGTCAGTGTGCTCGCACCGCTATTGGCAAATTGGCCGTTAATGGTGTAACTGCCGCCATTTTCAATCGTTCCACCGTTGGCAGCAACGATGCCCGTGGCGGTCTGGCTGTCGCCATTGGCAACGTAGATTTGCGCCAGTGCAATCTGTGGCGCAACAAGGGTGATCAATCCCCCGCCAAGGGAAAGTCCGCAAAGCACAGTTGTATCGTGCAGCAGGGCACAAAAGTACCGCCGCGATGGAAATGTCCGCATCGTCGTTTGTCCCGTCAACCGGGGCGGGGATCTTGTTTTTAAGGTGTTGCCCGCCTGTCTTTCTTCGCCTTTAGGGTGTGTCGATGCGCGGTGCAATCGGAAACAGAATACTTGACATGTATGTTCGACGAAGTGACATGAAATACAGTGTCATATGTGGAAAATGGCGTGTTTTCGGGGGCTTAGACAGAAATCTGGAGGCTGTAGAGGCGACTCAGACGCCAAGCCGATAGCGCAAATCCCGGCGATAGGGGCGCGAAACCGTCCAGGGTTTGTCCGTTCCACGCAAAAGAACTTCCCATCGCTGGCCGCTGGAACCGGCGTGACGGTCAAGATGGCGCACATGCAAAAGATTGATCACGCTTGTCCGGTGAATGCGCAGGAAATGCTTGGCGGGCAAAAGACCACTCCAGACCGATAAAGGCCTGAGATCGGTGATCTGGCTACCATCATCAAGATAGACGGTTGTGTAATCGTGGGATGAATGCAGTCCGGAAATTTCTACACTGGTCACACCGCGTACCAGCCCGTGACTGCGCAGATGGATCAGCGGTTCAGACGGAAGCGGTGTTTTGGGATTTTCATTGCCGTCCGGCTGCAAGCCAGTAGTCCGTTCGTAGCGGGCTGTTGCAATCAGGACCCCGCATTGTGCCAGTGCAATAATGGTTTCCGATCCCCAGCGCATATGACAGGACGTGGCATCAAACCCGATGCAGGCGCGAAGCACTCCCCGCGAAAAGATCGGCACAGACAGAACGCTTTTGTCATTCTGACGCAGCATTTCGGCTTGAAGATCACGGGCAGCATGGGGAAGTGCGGCAACATCATTGATCATCACAGCCCTGCCAGCGGCAAGCTGACTATGCAGCCATGCAATCATGGTGACCGGGGTGTCCTGCAAATCCGCGACATGACAGGAAATGTTTTCGCGGCTCCATTCATGGGTATTGCGAAACAAAAGCCCGGTTTCATCATATTCAAACATCCAGGCCCGGTCGGCCCGGGCGGCGGTGCCGATATATGCCAGAATGCGGGAAATCGCATCGTCGCAGGGCTTTGACAGCAGCATTCGTGCGGCTTGAAACAGCCAGTTAGTTCCGGTTTTAGAACTATCGGGGGGCGTGTCCCCCGTCAGATGATCAAAAATCTCGAAAGGCGGGCACGCAACATCCGGCGTGCCAGAAAATGGCTCGTCCAACAGCATACTCGTATGTTCCTGCAACCTGAATATTGTTCATTTATTATTATGTCAGGTCCGTTTAAGTCGCTTTATCGGACCTGTTCGTGTCAGGGTTGCATGTTTAGGAGTGATTCGCAACAAAAGAGCATGTGCTCAATACCGCATGACCAGTCCGAACCGGTCGGCCAAACTGTCAAATGTTCCGTTTTGATGAACTGTGGTCAGGGCTGCATTGAACCGTGCCAGCAGGATGTCGTTATCGGGATAGTCTTTTGCGGTCATCATAAAGAGGGGCGCTTGCGCAAGAAGCGGGGGATCAAGCGTATAAAATCTGGCGGCGATGTCTTTTGGAAACAGCTGATGGATCAGATACCAGCCAACCGTGGTTGCCGCCGGGAACAGATCAATCCGTCCCAGTTTCAGGCGTTCAAAATTCTGACTTTCATTCAGCGCGTAATCGGCCGCAATACCGGCTTCGGCAAATATCTGTTCGTAAAAATATCCCTGAATGCCGCCAATATGCCATCGCTTGAGCTCGTCAAGTTTTTCATAGGTTTCGGGCGGCAAGACATGTGCGCTTGTGCCGGGATCGCGATAGGCAAAAAAGCGCGAGTCCTCAAAATAGATCGGATCGGACAGGGCAAACCTGTCCTTGCGCTCTTGGGTAAGGGTATAGGGAAAGGTTCCCCATGCATCGAGATTGATGACCGATTGTTCGCCGCGTTTCCAGGGTTCTATCCTGACTTCAAATGTGACACCCATGATCTTGCCGATTTCGTAAAACAGGGCCGGGAGGAAGCTGTTTTCGACATTTTCCTGAACATAGGGCGGATAGATATTGGTGGTAATCACAAGGGTATGATCTGCACGTGCAAGGAACGGTGCGCAGATCAAGGCAAGCAACATAAAAAGATTTCGGGCGGTGATGATCATTATATATCTCAGATACTTGGCGATCTGAAACATATGGCGATGTATTTCCTGATTTGCAGAGGCCGTCACCGCGAAATCACCGATTGCACCACATCCCGGCAACAGTGGGGGTCAAATACGATACCCTTTGTTGCCGGGATGCTGGTTGGAAAGGCCCGGTGATCAGGTCAGAATACCGGCTGCATTGGCAGGGGGCAGGCGCTTTTCCGATGCGGTGTCAAAGACATGGATTTTTGCCATGTCAAAGGCGATATGGATGAAGCTGTCCACCGGATAATCAGGTCGATCCATGGTGAAGATCTTGATCGGCTTTCCGGCAAGCGTGACGTGAACAAGGGTGGAAAGGCCCATCGGTTCAATCAGTTCGACCTTTGCCGGAAGACCGCCACTTTGGGCATCGGCAACAATCGAGATATGTTCCGGGCGTGCGCCAAGCGTGATGGCCTGACCGGGTTTGGCATCGGCAACCGGCAGAACCGAAATCAGCGCCCCGTCCGAAAGGCGGATGCCTGCGGTGGTGGCGTCGACAATTTCATAGCTGCCTTCAAGGAAGTTCATCGCAGGTGATCCGATGAAACTGGCGACAAAGATGTTCGCGGGCCTGTCATAGATTTCGACCGGGCTTCCGACCTGCTGGATGATACCGTCATGCATGGCAACGATACGGTCGGCCATGGTCATCGCTTCGATCTGGTCATGGGTGACATAGACCGATGTCGCGCCAAGACGACGATGCAGCTTGCGGATTTCTGTGCGCATCTGTTCGCGCAACCGGGCATCAAGGTTTGATAACGGTTCGTCAAACAGGAATGCCTGGGGTTTGCGCACAATGGCACGCCCCATGGCGACACGTTGGCGTTGCCCGCCGGAAAGTGCCTTGGGGCGACGGTCAAGAAGGGCCGTCAGGCCGAGGATTTCGGCGACACCTGAAATCGCGTCCGATATTTTTTCCTTTGCGGTTTTGCGCAAGGCAAGCGCGTAGCTCATATTCTCGGCGACCGACATATGCGGATAAAGCGCATAGGATTGAAACACCATGGCGATATCGCGGTCCTTGGGCTGCAATTCATTGACCACGGTGCCGGCAATCGAAATAGCGCCCGATGTGATGTCTTCAAGTCCGGCAATCATGCGCAGCAAGGTCGATTTGCCGCACCCGGACGGGCCGACAAGAACAATGAATTCGCCGTCCGAGATATCGAGATCAATGCCGTGCAGGACATCAACCGCGCCATAGCTTTTGCGCGCATTTTCAATTTGAATGGAAGCCATTTGAAACGTCCTCTTATCCTTTGACCGCGCCAGCCGTCAGGCCCTGCACCAGATAACGCTGGATCAGCAGGAAGAACAGGCAGGCGGGAACAAGTGCCAGCACACCGGCAGCCATCATCTGACCGAAATCGACACTGAATTTTGAAACGAATGACAGAAGTCCGACCGGGAAGGTTGACGCCGACTCACTGCTGACCAGCATCAGGGCAAACAAAAGCTCGCTCCAGGCAGCGGTAAAGACAAAGCCAAGCGTTGCCGCAACACCCGGAAGGGTCAGGGGCAGGATGATCGCCCGGAAAGCCTCAAAGCGGGTATTGCCATCAATCATTGCAGCTTCTTCCAGATCCTTGGGGATCCCGTCGAAGAAGGACTGCATCAGGAAGGTCGCAAACGGCACGTTGAAGGCCGTATAGACAATAATCAGTCCGGTCAGGCTGTCCGTCAGGCCAAGTGGCGCCAGAATTTTAAAGATCGGTGCAATCAGCATGACCAGCGGGAACATCTGTGTGATCAGCATCAGAGCGACGATGATCACCTTGCCGCGAAAGGCAAAACGCGAAAATGCATAACCGGTAAGGGCGGCAATCAGTGTTGTGACGAGGGCGGTTGTCCCCGATACGATCACGGAATTCAGGAAGTAATGCGGGAAGTTGCTTTGGGTCAGAACGAATGCATAGTTCTCCCACGAGGTGCGGGACGGCCACAAACGCACGCCTTCGGTATAAAGGATGTCGTTGGGCGTTACCGATACCTTGAGCAACCAGTAAAGCGGAAACAACGCAAAGATCACAAAGGCCGCAATCATCAAATAGTGACTGCCCCAGTAAAGCAGCTTGCGTGTGGAAGTTTGTCCGGTCAGGGTCATGGGGAATTCCCTAGCTATCTGTATGCGTCATGGCACGACGAAGCGCAATCACACTCAGCGCATAGGCCAGCAACAGAACAAGAAGGACTGCGGCAATCGCCGAGGCATAGCCGAAATCAAGTCGGCGGAAGGCCTGGGTAAAGATGTAGGAAGCAACAATCTGGGTGGAATCTGCCGGGCCGCCATTGGTCATGACAACGATCAGATCGGCGAAATTGGCAATCCAGATGGTGCGCAGCATCAGTGTGATGGCAATGGTTGGCGCAAGGAAGGGCAGCGTAATGCTGATAAATTGTTGGCGGGTCGTGGCACCGTCAATCGAGGCCGCTTCATACAATTCCTTGGGGATGGATTGCAGGGCCGCCAGCAGGGTGATGGCAAAAAACGGAATGCCAAACCAGATATTGGCGATGATCGGCCCCCACATGGCAAGATCGGGATCCGACAGGATATTGAACGGTTCGGCCATCAGTCCAAGCGATGTCATCCAGTGCGGCAGCGGACCGACAACCGGGTTAAACATCCAGGCCCAGTTCAGACCCGAGAGAAATGTCGGAACAGCCCAGGGCAGGAAAACGAGCGCCTGCACAAGTCTGCGTCCAAGGAATTGCCGATTGAGCAGAAGTGCCAGAACAAGCCCGAGGCCGAACTGAAACAGCAGCGACCCGAATGTCCACCATGCGGTATTGGCAAGGGCGTCCAGAAACGCCTGATCTGATATCAGGGCTTCGAAATGGGCCGTACCGACAAAGCCGCCACTGAACGGGTTAAGGATACGGATATCGCGAAAGGCATAACTCAGTCCAAGGATCAGCGGCATCAACATCACCGCAATGATCAGGACAAGGGCCGGCGAGACATAAAGATAGGGTTCGATGATCCCGGAAAACTTCCTTGAGAAGCCTCCCCGTCTTTCGACGGGGAGTTTTCCGGTTTGGGTTCCAGTGTTCACTGATTTGCCTGCATCCATTTTTTCTGTGCGGGGGTCAGATAGTCTGCCCACTGATTGGCAAGCTCTTCCGGGCTGATCCGGCCAAGCATCGCTTCCTGACTGGTGCGGATGACCAGGCTGTCCTTGAAGAAGGCAAATTCTTCAAGGTGGGTCGGCATCACGGTCGGATGGACATCCGGATCGGAAAGTTCGGCGAACCATCCGGCAAATTGCGGGCTGGCAAAGAACGGATCACTTTCGGCACCATTATGGATTGGAAGGGCACCAATACGCTTGTTCCAGGTCAGGTTGCTTTCCTTGGATTCAAGATGGGCGATCAGTTTCCAGGCTTCGTCTTTATGTTCACTGTTCGAGAACATCGACCAACCGGCATACCCGATGGTCGGGAATGCCTTTCCTGACGGACCTTTGGGCATGGTGGTCACGCCGAAATCTTCTTCCTTCATGCGGCTGGAAATCGCGATCAGTGCATCGGGGTCCTGATCAAGCATCGCACAGGTCCCGGAATAGAACCCGGCGACAATTTCGTTAAAGCCCCAGTTCAGGCTGTCTTTCGGTGCCAGACCGTCTTTGTAAAGATTGATCAGATATTCCAGACCGTTTTCCCAGCCTTCGGAATTAAACGTGCTTTGACCGTCTTCGGTGAAGAATTTGTTCGAACCGGCTTCGGCGGCACCAAACATCACCCAGCCGTTCAAACCACCCGGTCCGCCACGCATGCAATAGCCGTATTTGCCCGGAAGGGCCGAGACTTTTTCGGCAGCTGCCCGGAAATCTTCAAGGGTTGTGGGGACTTCGGTGACACCGGCTTCTTCGAACAGTTTCTTGTTATAGAACATCGCACGAAGGTAAAAACCATAAGGCAGCATATAGGCGGTGTTGCCTGCCGAACGCGCAAATTCCAGTGCACGGTCATTCAGCGTCTTGGCACCATCCCATTTTGCCAGATACGGTTCCAGGCTTTCCAGGGCACCGTTATTGGCATAAAGCGTCAGCCAGGTGTCGGGCATCTCGACGACATCAGGCGTCTGGCCGGCTGAAACCATGGTTGCGAATTTCTCGAATGCCTGACCCCAGGGCAGGGAGGTGATTTCGACCGTTACACCGGGGTTCGCGGCTTCATACTCGGCGACCAGCCCTTTAAGGGTTTCGGTACGTTCCGGGCTGGAGATGACTTCCACCAGTTTCAATGTTGTGTCGGCATAGACCTGACTTGTTAGCGCAATAGACGTCACACCTGCCAGTAGCGTTGTTTTCCAGTTCATTGTGAAGTTCCCTGTTTTTAACGATAGTGTTCTTACTTCAGGCTTGCCTCGATTGCGGTTGCCAGGTCAGACCAGAGGTCTTCGGCGCTTTCGAGGCCGATATGCAGGCGGACCAGATTTTCGGGCACGCCAAAGCGTATCGCCGAATTGGGGCCACCCACTTGCGCCCGCGTAACCAGTGCGGGGACAATCAGGCTTTCATGCCCGCCCCACGACACGCCGATCTTGAAAAAGCGCAGCGCATCAACAAAGGTCGGAATGTCGACCTCGGGGGCGAACTCGAATGAGAAAAGTCCGGAAGAACCGCTTAGTCCCGGTGCAGCCGGTTCCATCAAGCCGGGATAATGCACAGCGGTTACTTCGGGATGATTGGCGAGATTGCGGGCAATGATCGTCGCAGAACGTTGATGTTCGCGCATACGTGCGGGCAATGTGCGCAAGCCGCGCAGCAATAACCAGCCATCGAAGGCCGACAGTTTCGCACCAAGATACGGCAGGATATGAGAGCGCACGCGGCCGATAAATTCATTGCTTCCGGCGATCACGCCAGCGACCACATCACTATGCCCGCCGATATATTTCGATGCAGAATGGATAACGACATCACAGCCAAGAATGGCGGGCTGACAGAAAACCGGCGAAGCCCAGCTGTTATCAATCATCGAAACCGCACCATGATCTCGGGCGATCTGGCAAAGGGCGGCGATGTCGTGCGTGTGGAAGGTCCAGCTGGTCGGGCTTTCAAGATAGAGAACCTTGGCACCGGGCATGATCTTTCGCACAGCATCAAGGTCGCGACCATCGACATAATCAACACGGACATTCATGTCGCGCAGGAACATCTCGAAAAAGCGGAAGGCATCGGGATAGCAATGTTCGACCGACACGATCCGGTCCCCCGGTTTGACAACAGACAGAACCGCCGACGAAATGGCAGCCATGCCGCTTGCCAGACCAAGGGCGTCTTCGGTTCTTTCAAGCTGCGCGATCTTTTCTTCAAAGGCGCGTGTGGTGGGGTTCAGGCCACGGGAATAGACCGGGCGGGTCTTGCGCCCGGCATAGGTTTCGACCATTTCGTCGAAATTCTCGAAGGTGAACAGAGAATTCTGAAAGATCGGTGGAACGACGGCATTTGCAAAATGCTCGGCGTCATAGGCGACCACACTTTCGGGGGCGCGTGGCAACTGATTAGGATCGGCAGGATTATTGTTGTTCTTCATCAGACATTCTCACGATGTCGTTCTCGACGACTTCAAGGATGGCAAGGGTGTGTTTGCGTGCGAGTTCGGCATCACCGGCAACGATGGCGTCAAACAACATGCGGTGAAATTCAAAGGATGAACTGGCGAAATCCGGCCGGTTGAACGGTTGGGCAAAGAAGCTTTCAAAGGCTTCACGCATCTGCCCCAGAAGCTGTTCAAATAACGGGTTGCCTGATGCCTTGTAGATCGAGAGGTGAAATACAAGGTCGGCCTCGCCGGCGGTTCCAAACTCAAGATGCTCTGCCTCCATTGCATCAAGGGCAGTCCGCATTTCATCAATGTCCTCGGGCGTGGCGCGCCTGGCAGCCAGCATACTTGCTTCGACTTCAAGTCCACGGCGGACTTCAAGGGTTTGCAGCAACCCGTCACGCTGGGTGGCAATCGAGAGCGGCATGAAAAGCGTCTTTTCGCTGACCGGTCGTTTCAGATAGGTGCCCGATCCGCGACGAATTTCCACAATACCAAGTGCCTGCATATGGCCGATGGCCTCGCGGATGCTGGAGCGGCCGACTTTCAAGCCCGCCATCAATTCGCGTTCGGGCGGCAAACGGTCGCCCGGAGTCAGTTCCGAGCTGACAATGAAGTCGGTCAGCGCTTCAAGGATCGCATCACGGCGTCCCGATGTTTCAATGGGTCGAATGGTCGTTCCGTCCGCTTGCGGCACATCGCACCTTCATGCTTGTCATCACTGTGTCCGATCTGGCCCGACTTGCAAAAGTCAGTGTGGTCAGTCATCAGACGTCAGACCAATTTTCAGATTGAATCGGTTCAAGTCAAGTCTGGATTCAACCGAATGGCGATTTTGGCATGTGCGAAATACAGCCAAATAGCGGTTTTAGCAGCATTTTCGACCGTATGAAGACGTGCAAATTCGCAGTGCACGCATGGCGACAGGCGCTGATCTGTTAAACCGGCAAGCCGGAAACCGGCCGTGAATCGGCGGGGACGTGATGACGGATTTGCACGATGGGGAAAACGATGGCGGGTTTATTTGCTCTTGGCTTCAGCTTCCCGGGTCAGGCTTTCCATATAAGTCAGAAGATCGGCGATGCTTTCCGGGGTAAAGGAAAATTCCGGCATCGTCATATTGTCGTGGGATACCGTGATGCCCTCGGCCAGTGCTTCTTCAAGATTTTCAAGCGGCCAGCGTTGCCCGAAACTGGCCAGTGCCGGTGCGTCGGTGATCGCCGGATCGGGCAGGGGATCACCATCAAATTTCGCGTGGCAGCGCAGGCAGGTTTGTTCGGCAATCGATTGACCGCGTGTCACATCGCCGTGCTCTTCGCCCTTGCGCGACAGATAATCGCTGATCCCCCACATGCCTGCGGCAACGACGCCGGTCACAAGGATGACAAGGCTTATTTTCTGCAAGGTGATCTCCCCGGAACTGCGTGTTTCTTGTTGATATCGCCCGACCGTATCAGGGTTTGGTAACGAATTTCCTAAGCTGTGTATGGGGTGGGACGAACCGGGTTTTGCGCGGATGATCGTCAATTCGAAAGTTATTGATAATCAATATCATCTACGTTAAGGATCAGCATCATCGAAAGCCCTGATGAAAGCTGTGCTTGAAGGAAGTCCTGTTTGCCCGGTAATTCGACATCATTGATCCTGTTCATGGCGCAGCGTTCGGCGCTGGTGAATTATGCCAGCTCGATCATCGGCAACCGGGTTCAGGCCGAAGATCTGGTACAGGAGGCATGGCTGCGCTTTGACGAGGCATCAAAAGGCCGTTTTCTGGACGACGCGACCGGTTATCTGTACCGGATCGTGCGCAATCTTGCCCTTGATAGCAAACGGCGCGATGCACAGGAAAGCCGGGTGACCCGTGCGGCGGATTATGATGTCATTGCCAATATCTCGGCTGATGAGGCACCGGATCCGGAAACGGTCGCGCTCTATAAGGATGACTATGCCCGGCTGATGCAGGCGCTGGGCGAGCTTCCCGAACGCACGCGCATTGCCTGTGAAATGCATCGTTTCGGCGGGGCCAAGCTGCGCGAAATTGCCGAATATCTCGATATTTCCGTGCCGCTTGCCCATAAGCTGGTGGCAGACGGGATCGATCATTGCCGTGAACGGCTGGGCGAATGGCCATGAAGGTAAAGCATGACCTTACTGGTTTTTTCAGTGTAGAAGGTCGGAACGCCGATCAGTCCTTTGGCCTTGATCGGCAAAGGTTTTCAAACGAATTGTTCCGGGCCGCAGCCCCGCATCGCACGAACAGCAAAGCAGCGTGAAGACAGGCATGACAAATTCGGCCCAAGCCAAAGCCGCCAAGGCCGCCAAAGAGGCAACCGACTGGTTCATCCTGTTGCAGGAAGCCCCTGATGACCGCGACCTGATCGCGCGGTTTGAGGACTGGTGCGCGCAAAGTCCCCTTCATGCTGATGCCTGGCATGCAACGGTTCGTACTGCGGATTTGATGGCGGGTATTGCACCCGTAATGTCCAATGGCGACAAAGCGGGCCCCAACGACAAAACCGACTGGCAGCGTTTCCTTGAAGAACGTCGTGCGTCGGACACCGATTTGCTGCGCGTTCGCACGGCTGCGGGCGAAGATGCGATTGCCGCCCAGGCCGAAGAAACCGCAAAGGTGATCTCGGCACAAAGCCGGTTTAAAAAGCGCGGCAATACGTCGTGGGGCGGGATTGGTCTGGGTGGTGTTGCCGTGGCGGCATCCCTTGTTGCCGCCGTGTTTGGCCCGCGTATTGCGACCGAAATGCAGGCCGATCATTTCACAAGGACAGCAGAAATCAGTACCATCACCCTTGCCGATAACAGCACGGTGACACTGGCCCCCGAAAGCGCGATCAAGGTGCATTATGACGGGGCAACGCGCCGTGTAGAACTGCTTGGCGGCGAGGCGTTCTTTGAGGTTGCCCCAAATCCCGATCAACCGTTCAGGGTCGGTGCGGATAATGTCACCGTCACGGTTCTGGGCACGGGGTTTGATGTGTCCGAAGGGACCGGTCAGTCAAGCGTTGCTGTCGAACATGGTCTGGTACGGGTCGAAAATGCCGCCAATGTCCCGGATGTTTCGGAAATTCTCGAACCCGGTCAGCAGGCGCGCGTCACCCGCGATGGCAAAGTCACCCGGTCGACCACGCCGGTCGATCAGATTGCGCCATGGCGCAACAACCAGCTGATCGCGCAGGATCAGCCATTGGGCGAGATCGTTGATCGCCTGCGCCGCTATTATGATGGCACCATCCTGATCACCGATGGAACTTTGTCCCGGCAAACCGTGACCGGGGTCTATCGGCTGGATGATCCGGTATCGGCATTGCGGGGTATTGCGCGCGCGCACAAGGCCAACGTGCGCGAAGTGACCCCCTGGATTCTGATCGTTTCCCCGTCCTGATCCGTTCTGGTCTGTCCATGATCCCGCAAATGCGGATTATCTGAAACCCACAGAAAACCGGCAATTTCAAAAAAGTTCTGATTTTTCGAAAGTTTTTTTTGAAAAAGCTGCATCCCCGTCCGTTTTGTCTTTATGCGCCATTGAGAAGCATTTGCATTCTCAATCTGGTTGAGGCATATGACCTGAAACGGAGATCAAGACGAATGAAGAATGGGGGAGCAACCGAACTGCGCAATCGTGGTCGTGTTGCAATTATCGCCAGCGCCCTGATGATGAGCACGGCCCTTGCGCCGGTGATGTTTGCATCACCGGCAACCGCACAGGTCGCATCAAAGGGCATTGATGGTCAGTATGATTTTGACATTCCGGCCCAGTCGCTGACGCGCGCGCTTGCGCAATTCGGGGTGCAGACGGGCTTGCAGGTAACTGTCGATGGCGCGCTTGCCCGCAATGTGGATGCCAGTGCCATTTCGGGCACCATGCCCGCGGGACGTGCGCTTGAAAGCCTGTTGCGCGGGACGGGCCTGACCTATGTCGTGACCGATGACCAGACCATCGTGATTGAGGCAGTCGTCAGCGGCGATGCCGCCCGGGGCGAGGTTCTTGATCCGGTCCGGGTCGAAGCCAACAGTGCCGAGGCATCCGGTCCGGACACTGCCATCACGGATAGCTTTGTCGCATTGCGCAGCCGCACGGCATCAAAAACCGACACCCCGGTTCTTGATGATTCCTCGGCCATTTCGGTCGTGACCCAGAAGGAAATGGAAACCCGCAATGTGCAGGACATCCAGCAGGCGGTTTCCTATACGGCCGGTGTCCAGGCCGCCGAATACGGGTCAGATTATCGGTATGACTATGTCCGCATCCGGGGCTTTGGCCAGACGTCGCTTGGCAGTTATCGCGACGGTCTCCCGGTCCGGGTTTACAATTTCACCAACAGCCGCCCGGAACCCTATGGCTTGCAGCAGATTGATGTTCTTAAGGGATCGACATCAAGCCTGTTTGGCCTGAATGGCCCCGGCGGTCTGGTCAATATGACAACCAAACGGCCCGAAGATGTGGCGGGCGGTGAAGTCTTTACCACCTTTGGGGAAAATCATCTGCGCGCCGGTGGCGATGTTACCGGGCCGGTTGCTGAGGACAGCAACTGGACATATCGTCTGACCGGTCTGTGGCAGGATGCCGAACGCAGTCAGGATTATTCGCAGGATGACCGTCTTTATCTTGCACCGGCTTTTACCTTTAAGCCCAAGGCAGGCACCGAGCTTACGATCCTGTCAAGCTATAGCGAACGTGACAGCGGCCTTGGTTACGGATATCCGATCGGGATTGAAACCAGCCGCGATGCGTTTTTCGGTGAACCGGATTTCAACAATTTCGATACCGAGGAAACCAATATCGGTTACGCGTTTTCGCATCAGATTACCGACAAGCTCGAATTCCGTCAGAATGCGCGCTACACCAATGTCGATCTGACCTATGAGACGGTTTACCTTAATGACACCACCCCGCTTGGCAATCGTTATGCCTTTGCGATTTATGGGGAACTGGACCGGTTTGGTGTCGATAACCAGCTGCAATATGACACCGCACTCAACGACATGTTTGAGAGCAAGACGCTGATCGGGATTGATTACAACCGCGACCAGAACCGGGAGCTCCGCCGTGACGGTACGGCAACCGCGATTGATCCCTATAACCCGTCCTATTGCGGGCTTTCATGCATCACCTTTACCAGCAGTTCCGATACGGAAATCACGCAGGCGACTTATGGGGCCTATGTGCAGGAACAGCTGACGATTGCTGATGACTGGATTGCCACCGTTGGTGGGCGCTTTGATTATGTGCAGAGTGACACCGACACCATCAGCAGCGGTACGACAAGCGAACGCGATGATCATAAATTCACATCACGTCTTGGCCTGACCTACAAGGCGACCAGCGAAGTTTCGATCTATGGCAATTATTCGGAATCCTTCCAGCCGGTCTATTCCGGTCTGGCGTCGCGTCCGGAGGGCGTGAAACCGCAGGAAGGCACGCAATATGAAATCGGCGTGAAGTATCAGCCCGAAGCCATTGATGCCCTGTTTACCGCCGCCCTGTTTGACCTGACCCAGGAAAACGTGTCGCAGTGGAATTCAAGTACGAGCAGCTATAAGCAGATCGGCGAAATCAATTCGCGCGGGCTTGAGCTTGAAGGCAAGATGTCACTTGATGAACAGACCAACCTGACACTTGCCTATACCTATCTCGATGCGGAAATCAAAGACGACATTACCGCAGCCAATATCGGCAACAGCCCGGCAAACGTGCCTGAACATCAGGCATCGGCATGGCTTGATTACACCATTCCGGGGCAGGGTGCGTTTGGTGACCTGACGCTCGGTGGTGGTATGCGCTTTACGGGCGAACGCGCACGTAATGATGGCAACACCGAAACACTTGGCAGTTACACGCTGTTTGACGCGGCAATCATTTATGCGGTTACCGACGATGTCAGCCTGTCGGTTAATGCGACCAACCTGACGGATCGTGAATATGTATCGTCCAACACCTTTGGCAGTCGCTATTACGGCGATGGCCGCACAGTACTGGCGACACTGAAATATAGCTGGTAAGCAAACAGCCTGAGACAAAAGGGCGGGGAAATTCCCCGCCCTTTTTGCGTCATTGGCATTTCCGCAGTCGTATGATAAATTTACGAAACTTCATAATTTCAGATTTCAGCATCCCAAGGAGATTTCAAAATGCGGCGTTCTTCCTTTGTGGCATTTGCCATTGCAACGCTGGTGGCAACACCGGCCCTTGCCCATACCGGTGTTGGTACGGTTTCGGGGTTTGCATCGGGATTTGGGCATCCGGTCGGGGGGCTTGATCATTTGCTGGCAATGGTTGCGGTTGGCATCCTTGCTTCCCAGCAGGGCGGGAAATCGATCTGGCTGCTGCCGCTGTCCTTTGTCGCGATGATGATTGTCGGTGGCATCCTTGGTGCTGCCAGCGTGGCCTTGCCGCTGGTTGAGCTTGGCATTGTCGGCTCGGTCATTGTTCTGGGGGCGGTCATTGCCCTTGGCAAACATTTGCCAACCGGTGCGGCGATGGCGCTGGTCGGTCTGTTTGCGGTCTTCCATGGTCATGCCCATGGTACGGAAATGCCGACCACGGCAAGCGGCGTTGAATATGGTGTCGGCTTTGCCCTTGCAACGGCGGCCTTGCATGCGGTCGGTCTTGGTCTGGGCCTGACGGTAAAACAGATTGCGCAGAAAACTGCACCGGTTGCTCTGCGCGCAGGCGGTGGTGCGATTGCCGCTGCTGGCGTTTTCCTGCTTGCCGCCTGATTGGGGCGCGATAGAGCTTTCCAATAGCCAAAACAGAAACGGCCGCCCTTCGGAATTGAGGGGCGGCCGTTTTTATGGGCGTGATGACGTCAGGTTTGACTATTCACGCAGCTTTTCATGGGCGGGCGCGCCACCGGCACCGCGACCGCGCTTAAGCGTTGGCAGGGCCAGCATGGCCAGAACAAACAGGCCGGTCGCCAGTTTCAGATCGGGCGGCGGCATGCCAGCTGCCAGACAAAGCGACACCAGCTGATAGTAAATGATCGCCCCGACAAACGGGGCAAGCAACTGGCGGAACACCGACTTTTTACCCACAACCGCCTCGCCGATCATAAGCGCAGCAAGGCCGTTGATCAGGATGCCAAGACCCATATTCACATCGGCAAAGCCCTGTGACTGAACCATCAGCGCGCCACTGGTTGCCGAAAACGCACTGGCAAGGCCAACACCGGCAATGGTCGATGCCCAGACCGAGATGCCCTGTGCCTCGGCCATGGCGGGGTTGGAACCGACCGCGCGAAGGGCCGTACCCTTTTCGGTTTTGAAAAACCAGTTAAGGGCCAGAAACACACCCGCCCCGATGATCCCGGCAATGATGATCTTGCTGACCGGGAAGCCCGGCGTGACAAAGGGCGCCCAGTTATAAACCGTGTCTGAGCCAAAGATCGACAGGTTCGACTTGCCCATGATGCGCAGATTGATGCTGTAAAGCATCGTCATCATCAAAATCCCGGCAAGCAGGGTATGAATGCGGAACCGCAAGTGAATAAGTGCTGTACAGCACCCGGCAACAAAGCCACAGGCAAGGGCCGCAATAATCGCGAGTGCCGGATTGACGCCAGCCGCAATCAGGATACCGCAAACACAGCCGCCCAGCGGATAGGCGCCTTCGCTGGTCAGATCGGGGAAATGAAGTGTTCTGAACGGGATCATGATGCCCAGAACCACAAAGGCCAGAATAAGGCTTTGCGCAAGGGTGACGGGCACAAGGGCGACATAGCTGGTGAAGGTTGAGGAAAGGAATTCCATTATATTCTTATGCCCCCAGCATCATTGCGTCGGTTTTGACCGCGAAATGGTCGACCAGTTTTGCCACCGTGACATTGGCCTTTTCTTCGCCACCGATCTGAAGTTTGACACGACCGGCATCAAGCATGATGACGCGATGGCCGTAATCAACCGCATGCTGCATGTTGTGGGTGACCATCAATGTCGTCAGTTTCAGGCTGTCAACGGCGCGTACGGTTGCCTGCATGACAAGGTCGGCAGTACGCGGATCAAGGGCAGCGGTATGTTCATCAAGCAACAGCAAATCCGGTGATCCGCCAACCGCCATGATCAGCGACAGCGACTGACGCTGTCCGCCCGAAAGAAGTTCGACCTTGGTTTCAAGGCGGTTTTCAAGGCCAAGACCAAGAACCGAAAGCCGTTCCTTGTAATTGGCAAGGCGCTTGGCATTCAGGCCACGCGCAAGCGTGCGTTTTTTGCTGCGCAATTCGGCAAGCAACATGTTTTCAGCAACCGTCATGCTGGCAGCCGTGCCCAGCATCGGGTCCTGAAACACCCGGGCGATCCGGGTGGCGCGTTTGTGCACCGGTGTACTGGTGACGTCATCGCCATTGATCAGGATGGCGCCGCTATCAAGGGACAGTGCGCCTGATACGGCATTGAGCATCGTGCTTTTACCAGCCCCGTTCGAGCCGATCACAACGCCGAATTCGCCGGTTTGCAAGGTCAGGTCAAGATTATCAAGTGCGACCTTTTCGTCGGGTTGCCCGGCATAAAAGGTTTTGCGTGCAGATCGGATTTCAAGCATCCGTCTTCTCCGTAAAGCCATTGGCGCCGCAGGGGGATTGACCCTGACGGCGCCAATGTTTGTTCAAGTCTGGACGAGCTTATTCGACGATGCAGCCGCAATCGTCAAACGATGCCGGAATTTCGATCCCGAATGCCGCAGCAGCCGATTTCGAAATCATCGGCGCATGGGTTTCATAGGTCGGTGCAGACGGCGGAATGTCAGCCGGTGATTTGCCCTTAAGGATTTCAGCGGCAATCATGCCTGCATTTTTGCCGACCTGGCTGTAATCAACCGAGAAGCTGGCCGGAACGGTGCCATTGGCAACAGCGGAGCTGTCAGAGTTCACAATCGGAACGCCAATCTGGCGGGCCGCCGCCGAAACAGCGGCAATGGCCGGCTGGATCAGGTTCGATGCCGGGGTATAGATGACATCGGCCTTGCCTGCGACCGAGGTGATGCGCTGCTGGATATCGTTGACGTTATCAATACCAACCGGAACAACCGAGAAACCGGCAGCCGGTGCCAGGGCCTCGACCTTTTCCAGAAGGGCGGTGTCGTTGGCTTCGCCCGGGTTATAGGGCAGGGCCAGACGTTTGGCATCAGGCAGAAGCTTGCGGGTGAATTCCAGAACGGCTGCAATATCCTGAAGATCGGATGCGCCGGTCATGTTGGTGTCGCCTGCTTCCCAGGACGGAACAAGCTTGGCTGCAACCGGATCGGTGACGGCCGAGAACACAATCGGAATGCCCGAACCGGCCAGCGCCTGTTTGGCGATCTGGGAAACCGGGGTGGTGATCGTATAGATCAGTTTCGGGTTTTCCGACTGCAGCTTGGTGATCATCTGGGGGACCAGAGACGCATCAAAATTGGTGTGGCTTTCGGAATAGGAAACGTCCTTGCCCTCGACAAAGCCGTTTGCAGACATGGCTTCCTTGAAGCCCGCAATCGCGGCATTCAGCTGCGGATGTTCGCCAAAGTTAGCGATCCCGACCTTGATTTCCTCGGCCGATACGCTGGTGACGGATGCGAAAAGGCTGCCTGCCAGGACCAGTCCGGAAAGGAGGCCCGATTTATTCATTTTCATTCACTGAAACTCCCTGATTCTTTCGGGTCGGCATTTGGGGCGCCAACCTTGTGTGCGGATCATGCGAAGTTCCAAGAAGAACGTCAATCCTCTGTATTATTACCTACATATTATTCGAATGCGTTTCGGACGTTGCAAATTTGCAAACTGGTAATTGTCCGGGTCATGGATCGGGCCGACATCCAGATAGGCATCAATCAGGCGTGCCCGAACATGATGTCATCACGGACGTGATCCCGCTGGTCCGTATGATTTCGGCGTATGCAGGGACATAATCAAGCCTGTCACGATGTTCTGACGATTTTCAGCCGAGTGCGTTACGTCGGTGAAATTGATCATAACGGTGTCAAGCTTCTCGCGAGCTGCTTCTTTTGACATTGTGCTGAGGTCGTGTGCCACCTGCCAGGGATCAAGTCCAAGCCTGGCTAACATGGAAAGTGTCGTGACAGGTGTTCCGTTTGAACCTGCGCCGATTTTTGTTTGCAAAAAACGGTCGTATCTTGTGTCGAGGCCGGTTGGTCTGTTTTCCGTCATGCCTGATCAATCCATGAAAATGTCTGCGCAAGGTCTGTGTCGAGAGACCTGATTTAGCCAAGATGGTTAAATCGCGTTTTGCTGACATTATGGACCAAGCCGGATCTGGAGGACTTAATGTGGATTAGTCGATCCGTTCATTAAGCTGCTTTGTGCATCTGGTTGGCTTTATGTTCTGGCCGAAAAATCCAAAATCCGAAGCCGGTTGCGTCGGGATGTGTGCGGACAATTCTCTTAAAGCTAACCTCGATTAGTTCGTTCGGCTCGCATTCGTTGTATAAGAATAGTCTTCATTGAATGTTCTGCGATGCCGGATCGAAGGCTACGAAGTGTGGTCTTGGATTCAGATCAAAATGGTATCTTCCTGCGGGCTTTATGCAGGGTCCTTCTGGTCGCCGTATTTTTCAGTAATTTTCCAATCATTTGAAAAATGAGAGGCATGTTCGCCTTCGATATTGCGAGCTCCTCGAGAGGCAAAAGAGCAATTTTTCATCGATCTCTTTTTGCACACGAAAAAATCCGGACATTCAAGCCATTCATCTTCCTTTCAGGAGGACAAGACATGAACTATCCCGATTGGTTAAAGCCCTATGTTCTTGGTGCGGCTTCCGGTGCAGCTTTTGCAATGGTGGTCGGCTTTACATGGGGAGACTGGAAGACGGGCGGAGATGCGCGTCAGATGTCAGAAACAATGTCCCATGACAATGTGATTGCGGCGCTAGTGCCGGTTTGTGTTGCCAAGGCAAACGCGGATTCAAATCGCGAAGAAAAACTGGAAACGATCCGGGATGCTTCAAGTTACCGCCAACAAGAAGCCGTGATGGACGCTGGTTGGGCGACAATGCCGGGCACAGAAATTCCAAATCGTGATCTTGCACAAGCCTGTTTCGATGCTCTTGAACCAGAGCTGTGATAACCGCTGAACTCAAGGAGATAAACACAGTGTCTGATGAGAGAAAGACCTCTCCCTTGCCGCCGGAAGCGACAGCTTTGGAACGGCGCGTTCTTGCGCATGAGCGGATATTGCAATCCCTTCTTGCGTTTATGTCACGAAGCGACCCCAAGTTTGTAGAACATCTGCAGGCCAGGTTCGTTTTACCCATGTCACGGGTGTCTCACGAGCATGACTACAAGGAAACAGACGAATACGCCGAAGATTTCATTCGTGCTGTCATGCTGCTTGAGGCGAAAGGCCTGTCAGGTGGTGATAAATCCAAACTGAACGGGAGTTCTGCCAACAAACAGCAAGGTGTTATCAGCCCTGCTCACGCCCCCTATGCAGAGCGTATCGAGCGCACCGGACGGGTTGAGCGCGTGCAACTGGTCAAGAAGAACAGTATCTGGGAAATCAGTGTGGATGGCGTTTTTCGGGCGCACTATCATGACCGGGAGCAAGCCCTTGCAGCTGAGGCTCTTGCGAAGCTGGCATTGTCATGAGTGCTAAGTGCGCGACTGTTCCGATGCGCTGCTCTGGTTGGTCAGGACAATACAAATGCGTCTAAGCATTGGATGCCATTTTCAGTATGAGCTGCAGCAGATCACACCAATGATTGCCCTGTTGAATGTGCATCATTCCCGTGTGGATGATCTGGAGGGCGAAGATTGCCTGCAGACAGTCCCGGAAGTGGTGCAAACGCCATATGTCGACGGGTTCGGGAATATCTGCACGCGTTTGATAGCGCCGGTTGGAACATTTGTTCTGAAGTCAGATGGAACCATCCTCGATGATGGTTCCGAAGATGAGCCATGTCAGAACGCGGAACAGCACGCGGTCGAAGATTTGCCATCGGATGTACTGGTTTATCTGCTTGGCAGCCGGTATTGCGACACAGATCTTCTGTCAAATGAAGCCTGGCGGCTTTTTGAAAACACGACACCAGGATCCGTCAGGGTCAAAGCGATATGTGATTTCGTCCATCAACATATTGCGTTTGGATATCTGGACGCACGCGCGACGCGCACAGCGTCCGAGGCGATGTCCGAACAACGTGGTGTTTGCCGCGACTACACACATCTTGCGATCACACTGTGCCGCTGCATGAATATACCGGCACGATACTGCACCGGATATCTTAGCGATATTGGCGAACCTCTTCCGCATCCGAGCGGTGACTTTGCTGCATGGATGGAGGTGTATCTTTCGGGCAGATGGTGGGTTTTCGACCCCAGAAACAATTCCCCGCGGATCGGGCGTGTCCTGATCGCCAGAGGACGCGATGCGGCCGATGTGCCGTTGTTGCAGACCTTTGGCGAAAGCACGTTGCGTGACTTCCGGGTGTGGACAGAAGAAATATGATGCGTTGCCAATATGGATCTGAAGAACCCTGTTGCGGGGTAGTGGGGCTGTCTTATGCTGTCTCTTGAGCTTATCCATTCAACGACCTATCGGTATCGTCGGCCGGTGTTGCTCGGCCCGCACAGATTGATGCTTCGCCCGCGCGAGGTGCGTGAAACGCGACTGGTCTCCTTTGATGTAAGGATGAACCCCGACACGGAGTTGATCTGGACGCATGATGTTGCCGACAATGCGATCGCAACAGCAAATTTCAAGGATAAGACCGATTATCTTGAAATTATAAGCCAGTCCAGGATCGAGATGAGTGCCACGCAATGGCCGGTTTTTGCGATCTCGGCTGATGCGTGCAGTTTTCCGTTCTCATATTCGGACAATGACTGGATCGATCTTGGGGCTTTGACAGCACAGCATTATCCCGACCCGCAGGGGCGGCTGTCAGAATGGGTGAACAGTTTTATTTTCGGGTGCCCGACAGACACGCTTTCGTTGCTAAAGGACATTAGCGTCGGGATATCCCAGAGAACGATCTATCAGGTGCGCGAGAGCGAGGGCACGCAGACGCCGCTTGAAACGCTTGATAAACAGGAAGGGTCGTGCCGCGATTTCGCTGTCTTGTTTGTGGCAGCGGCGCGGTGCCTTGGACTTGGGGCACGTATTGTGTCAGGGTATCTGGTGAACACGGGTGGCTGGTTGAGCGGATCGGACGGTTCGGGTTCTACCCATGCGTGGGCCGAGGTGTTCCTTCCCGGTGCGGGGTGGGTCGCTTTTGATCCGACAAATCGGAGTGTCGGTTCTGGCAACCTTATTGCGGTGGCAGTGGTTCGTGAAATGAAACAGGCCGTTCCGGTCGCCGGTGAATTCACCGGCGGCAATGATGCCCTTCTTGAAATGAGCGTTGCGGTCAGTATCACGGTAACAGAGCGCTAGTCAGATAACGGCAGGCCAACCGCAAACAACCAAAAAAATCCGGGTTGGCTTTGCTGAAAATGATGGGGGCAAGCATCCCCAAACGGCTTGGTTTTCGTGCCTGCGAACGTGATTATCAGAGTTTCAGCCTGTTGCCGCCCTTGATAATTCTATCGATCAGGCTGTTGACAGCCTGATGGTCTGTTTGGACTGAAATGTGGGGCGGCACTGCAACATGTGCGTTTTTGGCATCCTTAAGAATGCCGACAATATCCTCTGTGCGGAGAATTCCGAGATCGCCCAGGCATAATAGAGTAGACTCGCATATCGAGAGTGCCGCAGATCCCTGGATCTCCATCGAATAATTCATGGTTCGTGCCCTCTTTTAAGTTTTGGTTTGAAGAAAAGCGATTTGGACGCTGCGTTTTCATACCATCACTTCGTTTCTGCGCTGCATACACAGGTTAGTCTGAGCAAGGATATTCTCATATCACTGCGACACTGAGGGGCTCCGATATTCCATGAGGAGACCGGGTTTGATGATTTCCCCGACCGAGGCAGTTTCAAAGAAGCTGAAAAACTATATCGACCTGACCGATCAGGAACTTGGCACACTTGCAGGAATGCCGGGCAGGTCGTTGATGATTCCTGCTGGCGAGGACATCGTCCACGAGGGGCAAAGCGGTCATCGTGCTTTCATTCTTCAGGACGGTTGGGTGATGTCCTACAAGTTGCTTCCCGAAGGTGCGCGACAGATCATTGACTTTCAGGTGCCCGGTGACTTTCTGGGCTTGCGCAGCTTGCTGTTACGTACGTCCGATCACAGCTTTGAAGCGGTTACGGATGTGCGGGTCGCCGAAGTCAAGGCACATGACATGCTGTCGGCTTTCTCATCTTCACCTCGACTGGCGATGGCGATCCTCTGGGCGGTGTCCTGCGACGAGGCGATGGTTGTGGAACATCTCGTTAATATCGGAAGGCGCTCGGCGATTGAAAGAACCGCGCACTTCCTTTTGGAGCTTGGTGCGCGGCTCAGACTAATTGGTGTCGGTACTGCACAGGGATATCCCTGTCCTTTATCGCAATATCAACTTGCCGATACGCTCGGGCTGAGTGCCATTCACATCAATCGCGTCTTGCGCCAGTTGCGCGAACAGAAGTTGGTGACTTTCCAAAAGGGACTTGTTCGCTTCGATGATCTGGAAAGGTTGACGGCACTTGCAGAATTCGAAATGGGTTATCTGGATCAGATTGGTCCCATCCTTGTAAAATAGGCCATTTGGCGCGTTGCATGTGCTTAAGAGAAATCTTTGCCAGCCATCCATTTTTCAACGTCGGCAACGGCCTCTTCCTCGGAAACTGCCCTGCGAATTTTGATCATGTTGCAGAGCTGACCCTTGGTTTTGATGGTCGATAGATCGTAGTGTGTCAGGAAGTTCCACTTCTTTTGGGCGTCGGCAAGATACCCTTTTTTCCGGGTGACTGTATCGGATGTTTCGCCACCTTTAAATCCAAACATGATTTTTCCTTTTATTTATTTGTGAATTTTGATCTTTCTTTGTGGTTTTCATTATGAATGAATTTTAATTTCAGAAGCTAACCTATGATATTTATTTTGTTTTTATTTCATGAGATTGTTCTGATTATTCAAGTTTTATTCTCTTAATATCAAGAAAGTTGGTCGTCATGAATACGACAAGAACAACACATAAAACATACGCGTTTACCCATCCGTTCAGCCTGGACGGTTACGCCCAACGCTTTCTGCCGGGGCTTTACAGCATAGAGATAGAAGAAGCGTTATCGTCACGGCGTGGCCGTCTTGATTTCAGGTGGGTTAAATCACGTTTGTATTTTACTCCAAAATCGGGGGCTCCGATCGAGATCGGCGTCTGCGGCATTGATCCTGATGATTTTGATCGGGCAGCCCTGCAAGATGGAGCAAGGTATTTGAAGGATCATCGCGCAGTACGAGGCCGCTCGAAGATTTCTCCGTTTGATCGCCTTGCAATTGAACGCAGTGAGAATGAGGGGATGTCGGTCAAGTAGACGTGTGGAATATTCTTGTGTCAGGCGATTGAGATCAGGGGCGTCTGGCGATGTGATGCTCCGAATTCTTTGCCCGATTTCAGGCCTGAAATCCGAAATGCGCGCCGTGAAACACCACTATGGCCCGGATATTCCGGCAACAGATCACAATCAGGAAATCACAATGCGGTTGCACGGGCCGACAAGGATATCAGGGGTATCCTGGGCATGCGGGGCTTTCAGGGCCTAGCTGCCATCAGCTGTTCGAAACACGGTCATGCCATTCACAACCACCCGGCCATCTGGCAGCAGCTGTCCGTCATATTCGGTCGTCCCTTGCGGGCCGGGGCGTCCGGCGGCAAGGCCATTGACCGCAAAGGGCAAAAGAGCACCCAGAAGGGTCGGGCTGTCAGGGGTGCCCAGCAGGTCAACCAGCTTGTCCTGTCCCAGCAATTTGAAATCAAATTCACCGGCAAAGCCATAGCGTGCGGCAGCCTGGGCAATGAATTCGCCCGCCCCCAATGCCTCAAGACCGCGCGATTCCACATAGAACTCGTCGACCTTGACCGGCGCCCCGTTATGTGCGGCCTTTTGCCACAGGGCATCGCCAATCTGGCGACGGGCAAGGCGCGGGGCGGTGCCGGTCAGAATATCGTGGAAGCCTTTTTCAATGATCGGTTTGGCATCGCTCCAGGGCAGGCCGGTGCTGCTGCTTTTGACGCGCACGGTGCGCGGCTGAAACAGGCTGGGTAACCAAAGCCCGTCATGGGCATAATCCAGATGGGTCTCGCCTGCTTCGCCGGGATAAAGGGTAAAGCTTGCTGATTTGATCGACCCCATTTTTTCCCGGTTGGGGCCGGTCCATTCCGCGCCCTGCCATGCAATGCGCGCCAGTTCGGGTAGCCATTGCAGGATCAGACCATTCATCATCCAGTGTTTGCGCGTGATCGGTTCTTCCCCGATCAGGAAATCGGCAAAGCCGTCAAAAGTCATCGGGGCGTTGCGGGCAATATCCCAGCGCAGATACCCGCCCGCGTTGCGAAGGGTCAGCTCGCGCCGGTCGCTGGCAGCTTCGGCATCCATTCTGGCGCGCTCAGGAAGCTTGATATCAAGATCGATATGATCGGGATTGTCGGTATCGCGCACCGTGACCTTAACCCCGTCCATCAACAGCTCGCGCGCCGTTGAATAGCCGCGAAGATCAAGGGATATGCCGTCATATGTCAGGGTGACGGCATCGCCGTCTATCAGGCGTGCATCGGTTTCGGTTGCCGCAATACCCGATTGCATCAGAATGGCATCAATGGCGTTGCGTGCCTTTTCGACAGTGATCGCCTGGGCGCGCGTGTGCAGTGCAACGAGCGAAATTGCACAGATACCAAATCCCAACAAAGCGTGGCGCACGCGCATAAGGTGATGCCCCTTGACTGGATCGGTCCGGACAGATGGAACGATCAAATTGCGACAGGTTGTATTGTTTAGCGCAATTTTGGTGAAGATAGGGCAAATTTCACCAAAAATTATGCGTCATCTGACGACAACTGACAGGATGCTGTCAGGAGGGGCGCGTTACAAACAATTGAGTTTGATCACAAACAGGGGGAGCTCAGTTGCCACATCCGAACGTTTTGCGCTGATCGTCGGTCGCAATTCCGCACAGGAAGATATTCACAGCGCGCGATACGCGATTTTCGATTTCGCTGTCTGTCATTGGCGGTCGTGGATGGTGTTTCATGACGCGTGATTGCCAGTCGCCGATCACCATGGCCTCGAAGATTTCGGCCGCGTGATCCGGATCATCAATGTGGATACGACCAAGCTTTTGCTGGCGCGAAAGATAATCGGCAAGATGTTTGCGGGTGCTGTCAGGGCCGATCTCGAAGAACTTTTCGATCAGGGGTAGAAAGTGCTGGCCTTCTGAATACAGAATTTGAGTGAAGCGGGCGACTTCCTCGGTTACTATCTTGTTGGCCAGTTTGGTTCCGAAGTCCGTCAGGGCATCACGAGGAGGGAGATCGGTTTTCAGCGAAATTTGAAGTTCCGCGGAAAATTCCACGCATCGTTCTGTCATGACGGCCTCAAGCAGGCCATCCTTTCCGCCGAATGCTTCGTAAAGGGTTGTACGAGAGCCACCCGACTGCGAAATGACATCATTAAGTGTGACGCCAGCGAACCCTCGCTCTAGCAGAAGTTGCCAGGCCGCATCCATCATGGCGCGCCGCCGCGCAGACCCGCGAGAGGATTGTTTTTCAAACTTTTCTGGCGTTTCACTCATGATTTTTTGTTCTGTTGTTTTTGGCTCTTGATCGTGCAGTGCACAATGTGTACTGTACCGTACAGTATTTCGAAAAGCAATGGCAAAGCGTCCTTGAATGCTTTGCACAGGACTTAGAAGGAAAAGCATTTTGTCCATGCGATCTTGTTTAAAATTTGCCGGGATGGCTGCGCTTGCCTTGATGGTCGCTGCCTGCAGCGAGCAAAAAGAAGGTGGTGAACAACAGGCGGCTGCGCCTCAGCAACAGCCCGCAACGCCGGTTGGTACCGTCACCCTTGAAGCCCAGACCGTCGGTCTTGTCGAAGAAATGCCCGGTCGCACGATTGCTTTCCGTCAGGCTGATATCCGTCCGCAGGTGGACGGGATCATCAAGGAGCGCAACTTCACCGAAGGCGGTTTTGTCGAAGCCGGTCAGCAGCTCTATATGATTGATCAGGATGTCTATCTGGCAAAGGTCGATGCCGCACAGGCTGAACTGGCCCGCCAGAATGCGACCTATGAACAGGCGGTCAAAACCCGCAAGCGTTATGATCCGCTGATCAAGTCGCAGGCTGTCAGCCAGCAGACCTATGACGATGCGGTTGCCGCCGAAGCACAGGGCAGGGCATCTGTTGCCGCAGCCCGTGCCGAACTGGAACAGGCGCGCATTGATCTGGCCTATACCACGGTTACCGCACCGATTTCCGGTCGCATCGGTTCGTCCGATTATACCGAAGGTGCGCTGGTAACGGCCAATCAGTCGGCCAAACTGACCACGATCACCCAGCTTGATCCGATTTATGTCGACGTCACCCAGGCGGGTGGCCGTCTTCTCAAGATCAAACAGGCCATCGCCAATGGTCGCATCAAGGGTGTTGAAAACGGTCAGGTCGAAGTTTCCCTGATTATTGATTCTACCGGGGCGGAATATCCGCACAAGGGAACCCTGCAATTCTCGGATGTTACGGTAAATGAAACCACCGGGACCATTCGTTTGCGTGTCGTCTTCCCGAACCCGGATGGAACGCTTTTGCCGGGCATGTTTGTGCGCGGTCAGGTCCGTCAGGGCCACCTCGAAGGTGCATTCCTTGTGCCGCAAAAAGCAGTCATGCGTCGCCCGGACGGGTCGGCTTATGTCTATGTTGTCGCGGATGGAAAAGTCGTCTCCAAGGACGTCACCATCGAACAGTCTCAGGGACAGAACTGGCTGGTTTCTGCCGGCGTTGAAGATGGCGATCAGCTGATCGTTGATGGTCTTCAGCGTGTCGGACCGGGTGCACCGGTCGCAGCACAGCCTGTCGAAACCGCCAAAGCCGCCGAATAAGGACTTATTCAATGGCAAAATTCTTTATTGATCGCCCCGTATTCGCCTGGGTCGTTGCCCTGGTGATTATGCTGGCGGGGGGACTTTCCCTGTGGCAATTGCCCGTGGAACAGTATCCGTCCATTGCGCCGCCATCTGTCGAGATTTCGGCAAGCTATCCGGGGGCGTCGGCCCAAACTGTTGAAAACACGGTTACCCAGGTAATCGAACAACAGATGAGCGGTCTTGACTATCTGCGCTACATGTCGTCGAGCTCGTCGGCAAACGGTCAGGCATCGATCACACTGACGTTTGAACCCGAAGCCGATCCCGACATCGCACAGGTTCAGGTCCAGAACAAATTGCAGGCTGCAATGTCGTCGCTTCCGACCGAAGTGCAGCAGCAAGGCGTGAATGTCAGCAAGTCTTCGGGATCGTTCCTGATGGTTGTCGGCTTTGTGTCTTCTGACGGTTCGATGAATGCCGAAGACCTTTCGGACTTTGTCGTCTCGACGGTCGAGGATCCGCTGGGTCGTGTGAATGGCGTTGGCTCGGTCACCGTGTTCGGTGCCCAGCACGCGATGCGCATCTGGCTCGATCCGAACAAGATGCTGTCCTATAACCTGACGGTTTCCGATATCAGTTCGGCTGTGGAAGCCCAGAACACCGAAGTCACTGCCGGTCAGATCGGTGGTGCGCCGTCGGTTCCGGGGCAGCAGATCAACGCGACCATCACCGCCCAGAGCAAACTGCAGACGGTTGATGAATTCGCCAACATCCTGCTCAAGGTCGAAACCGATGGTGCGCAGGTGCGTCTTGGTGACGTTGCACGCATCGAGATCGGTGGCGAAAGCTATGACGTGGTTGCCCGCTACAATGCCCAGTCTGCAACGGGTATTGGTATCTATCTGGCAACCGGTGCCAACGCGCTTGATACCGCCGAGGCCGTCAAGACCCGTCTTGCCGAACTCAAGCCGTTCTTCCCCCAGGGGATCGAGATCGTCTATCCGTATGACACCACCCCGTTCGTCAAAGTGTCGATCGAGGAAGTTGTTCATACCCTGTTTGAAGCGATCATCCTCGTCTTCCTGGTGATGCTGCTGTTCTTGCAGAACTGGCGGGCAACGCTGATCCCGACGATTGCCGTTCCGGTGGTTCTGCTTGGAACGTTCGGTGTCCTTGCGGCCTTTGGCTATTCGATCAACACACTGACCATGTTTGCCATGGTTCTCGCCATCGGCCTTCTGGTGGATGACGCGATTGTTGTGGTCGAAAACGTTGAACGTGTGATGCATGAAGACGGACTTCCGCCGCGCGAGGCAACGCGGAAATCCATGGGCCAGATCACCGGCGCCCTGATCGGTATTGCGCTGGTTCTGTCGGCGGTGTTTGTGCCGATGGCCTTCTTTGCCGGATCGACCGGTGCGATTTATCGCCAGTTCTCGATCACGATTGTTTCGGCAATGGCCTTGTCGGTTGTTGTGGCGATTGTCCTGACACCGGCACTTTGCGCGACCATGCTCAAACCGACCCATGTCGACCCGCTGACGAAAAAAGGTCCGTTTGGCTGGTTTAACCGTGGTTTTGATAGAACCAACCGGTTCTATCAGGGCAGTGTCGATCACGTTGTTCATCGCAAATGGCGTTACCTGATTGTCTATGGGGTGCTTGTTGGCGGCCTTGCCGCGTTGTTCATGCGTCTGCCGGGCTCGTTCCTGCCAGACGAAGACCAGGGCATCATGTTCTCGATGGTTCAGCTGCCTGCTGGTGCATCGCAGGAACGCACAGTCGAGGTTCTCCAGAAGCTGGAAACCCATTTCCTTGAGAATGAAAAGGAAAACGTACAGGGTCTGTTCACGGTTGCCGGCTTCTCCTTTGCCGGGAGTGGTCAGAACGCCGGTATCGCCTTTGTCAACATGAAGGACTGGTCTGAACGTACTCGTCCCGATCAGGCGGTTGGTGCGGTCATCGGTCGTGCCTATGGGGCCTTTGCCCAGATCCGCGAAGCCATGGTCTTTGCCTTTGCTCCGCCTGCGATTATCGAGCTTGGCACTGCCAACGGCTTTGACCTTCAGCTTGTCGATCGTGGCGGCAATGGTCACGAAGCCCTTATGGCAGCCCGTAACCAGCTTCTGGGAATGGCTGCACAGGACCCGCGCGTGGTCGGTGTGCGTCCGAACGGTCTGAATGACATGCCGCAATTCAAGATCAATATTGATCAGGAAAAGGCAAGTGCGCTTGGCATTAACCTGTCTGACGTCAACCGGACGCTCGCTGCGGCCTGGGGGTCGAGCTATGTCAACGACTTCATTGAAAACGGCCGTGTTAAGCGCGTTTACATGCAGTCGGATGCGCAATATCGCATGATGCCCGAAGACCTTGAATACTGGTATGTCCGTAACAATCAGGGCGAGATGGTGCCGATTTCGGCATTCTCGACCACGAATTGGGACTTCGGCTCGCCGCGTCTGGAACGCTTTAACGGTCTGGCATCGCTCAACATTCAGGGTGCATCCGCACCGGGTGTTGCATCGGGTGATGCGATGAAGGCCATGGACGAACTGGTTGCGAAACTTCCGGGTGGTATCGGCCTTGAATGGCAGGGACTTTCCTATGAAGAACGCGAAGCAGGCGAGCAGGGACCGGCATTGTATGCCCTGTCCATGATCGTGGTCTTCCTGTGCCTTGCAGCCCTGTATGAAAGCTGGGCCATTCCGATCTCGGTCATGATGGTCGTGCCGCTTGGTGTTCTTGGTGCCGTGATCGCAGCGCTTCTGCGTGGCCTGCCTGATGACGTTTACTTCCAGGTGGCAATTCTGACCACGATCGGTCTGTCGGCCAAGAACGCCATCCTGATTGTCGAGTTCGCCCGCGAACTTTACGACCAGGGCATGGGGCTTCTTGAGGCAACCGTCGAGGCGGCCCGTCAGCGTCTGCGTCCGATCATCATGACGTCGATGGCCTTTACCCTTGGCGTCGTGCCGCTGGCGATTTCGACCGGTGCCGGTGCTGCTGCCCGTGTGGCGGTGGGTACAGGTGTGATGGGCGGGATGATTGCTGCGACCGTGCTTGCGATCTTCTTCGTGCCGCTGTTCTTCGTCCTGATTGTTGGCACCTTTGCCAAGAACCGCTCCAAACGCGGGGACGTCAAGGCAGCCCACGAACATCCGGCTGAGTAAGCCTGAACAAACAAGGCCGGTCCAAACCGGACCGGCCTTGTAAGGCATCGTGCTCGTGGCGGTGCAGAAATTCAAATCTGCATGATCCCCCGACCCCGCCGTCGCGCGTGCGTAAGAAAGGGCCGATGCTTTTGCATCGGCCCTTTTGTTTTGGCCCTATCCAAAAGAAGCGTCAAGCGCCTTTTGAACAGAACCCTCAGGGAGAAAGGCGGGCCGGGTGGCTCATGCCCGGCCCGAAATTGACCTTGCGGGTCAGTTTTTGCTCAGGGCATCAAGGGTTTGGCGATGGGTATGCATCTGATGGAAAATCGCATAACGGCGATCGTGATCGGCCTTTGCACCCGCATCGGGGGCATGAAGCGTTTCCTTGCCCGCCATCTGGCGGGCGGCCTTTGCCAGTCCGCCTTCGCTATCAAGGGCAGCAGCAGCCAGCATTGCCGAGCCCAGCAAGACCGGTTCTTCGCAATCAGACATCACGACGTGACAGCCGGTGACATCGGCATAAAGCTTGACCAGCACCTTTGAAGCGGTATGACCGCCACTTAGATGAATATGGGTGATGTCATAGCCGGTATCATTCAGCGCATCGATAATATGGCGGGTGCCATAGGCAATGGCACAGGCCGTCGCCCAGTAAAGCTTGAGAAAACTTTCCTCGCTTTGATCAAGTGTCAGGCCCGATATCACGCCAAGGGCTTCGGGATCGGCAAGCGGGGACCGGTTGCCATGAAAATCGGGCAAGACATGCAGGCGCGGGGCAAGATCGGTTTTTTCGCCCATCAGCGGCAACAGCTTTTCGCCCGCCAGTTTGTGGGCGTCGCGGCCCATATCGTGCGAAAAAGGATGCATGGCAACGATATGATCAAGCAGCGCACCGGTTGCCGACTGCCCCCCTTCATTCAGCCACATCCCCGGTGCAATCGCCCCGAAATAGGGACCCCAGATCCCCTTGATAAAGCGCGGGTCCTTTGACAAGGCCATATGACAGGTCGACGTCCCGGCAATCATCGCAAAATGCTGATCAAGATCGCCATCAAGATATTCGCCAAGGGTGCCAAGCGCACCCGCATGGGCATCAATCAAACCCGCCCCGACCAGACAATTGGTGGTCAGGCCAAGATCAGCTGCACCTTGTGCATCAAGGGTTCCGATCCGTTCACCAACCGCAAGGGCTGGGGCATGCATGTTGATCTTGTCATTAAGGTCTTCCATGCCGATCACCGACAGGAAATCGTGATCCCATGTTTCATCCTGATGGGCGAGATAGGTCCATTTGCAAGTTACCGTACAGCAGGACCGCGCATTGCTTCCGGTCGCGCGGAAGGACAGAAAATCGGCAAGATCATAGGCCGCCCCCATCTTGTCCCATGCCGGTTTGTTGTGGCGTTTAAGCCACATCAGTTTGGGCATTTCCATTTCCGGGGACATGGTGCCGCCGATATATTGCAAAACCCGTGAGCCGGTGGTGGTGCATTCCTCTGCCTCGCGCACTGCCCGGTGATCCATCCAGACAATCACATCCCAGTTATTGGCCCCGCCCGGTGTGACGCCCAATGGACGGTTATCCTGATCGCGGATGACCAGCGAACAGGTGGCATCAAATCCGATGGCGGCGATCTTTTCCGGTGCCACGGCCGATTTTTGCAAGGCGTCGCGCACGGACTGGCAAACCGACTGCCAGATATTTTCCGAGTCCTGTTCGACAAAGTCGGGTTTCGGCCGGTTCATCGCAATGGAATGGGCGGCACTGCCAAGCAATTTGCCATTGGCATCAAACACGCCTGCGCGCGCGCTGCCGGTACCGACATCTACACCGATAAAACAGGTGTCCTGGGGACTCATGATGGGTATTCCTCCGCATTTCCCCGGCTTTCAGGTCTGCCCTGATTGCCGGATGTTCTTTTGGTTGGCCTCTTTCACTCTGATTTGATCAAAAGTTCAATAGTTGGTCAAATGTTCATTTTTATTGACGCTGAAACATTTCATTCGTTACGCTGCTTTCATCACACAAATGAAACAAGCCAGGTTCAACATGGCCACAAAAAACAATGATGGAAACGGATCGGGAAACGACGGCGGAAGCAAACCGCTTCCGGGTATCGACGATGTGCCGCTGACGACGGCATCAATTGCCAGGCTGTTTGACGGGTGCAAGATTGTCCTGTTTGATTGCGACGGTGTTCTTGTCGATAGCGAGCCGATCTCGCTTGCGACCCTTGTCGATGTTCTTGATCACTTTGGAGCCCCGCTGACTCTGGAAGAAGTCGCTGAAAGATTTACCGGCCGGTCAAGCTCCGCCCCGATTGATCACATTCGTGCCCTGACCGGGCAGGATGTCGGCGCACAGTTCAAACCGTTCTTTTATCAGAAACTGTTTGCGCGCTATGAGACCGAGCTTTTCAGCATCCGCAATATTGACGCGGTCCTTGATGCGCTTAAGCAGCGCGCTATTGCCTTTTGCATTTCATCAAGCAGCTCGGTCGAGCGACTGGAAAAAACCATGATGGTGACCGGGCTTGGTCCGTGGTTTGAGGACCGGATTTACAGTGCCGACTTCGTCAGGAACGGCAAACCGGCCCCGGATCTGTTTTTGCATGCCTGTGCCGATATGGGCCATGCCCCGGCATCAACCATCGTGATCGAGGATTCCGTTGCCGGGGTGAAGGCGGCGGTGGCCGCAGGCATGAAATGCATTGGCTTTGTCGGTGGTGGTCATTATGCCGGTCAGGAAGAAATTGCCGCACACAGGCTTTATGACGCCGGGGCTGATATTGTGATTTCTGATATGGCGGCTCTGGTCGCCGCACTTGGTTCCTGATTTCTTATCGCTGGGTCAGAAGTTTCTGATAGCGGGTCTGGCTCAGGCTCAGGTGATCGCGCATGGCCTTGCGCGCGGCGTCATCATCGCGCGTGGCAATCGCATCGTAAATGCGGCGATGTTCGCCAAGGATCATGTCCATATAGGCCTTGTGATCTTCGGCCTCGGGCGGGCGGCGGCGCAGCTGTGCACGGGGGATTGTCTTGTCACCAAGATGTTCAAGGAATTCGGCAAAGCGGCGATTATTGGTAGCTGCGGCAATCGCGCTATGGAATTCGAAATCGGCCAGTGCAGTCGGTTCGCCCTTTTCAACAGCGCGTTCCATTTTCTCCATGGCCTCGTAAATCTTGGCCTGCTGCGCGACCGAGCTTCGCGTGCAGGCAAGACCGGCGGCCTCGATCTCGACCGCCATGCGTAGTTCCAGAATTTCAAGTACGTCCGATACCTGCGCATAATCGACCGCAAAGATTGATCTGTCATTGGCCGGTGCCTGTGCCGCAAGAACAAAGACACCCGCCCCCTGACGCGGCTCCAGAAGTCCGTCGGCCTTAAGGGCGGCAATGGCCTCGCGGATGACTGTACGACTGACGCCAAACCGTTCGGTCAGAACCGGTTCGGTTGGCAGTTTGCTGCCCGGTTCGCGCTGACCGCTTTCAATTTCCTGCCTCAGGCTGGCAATGACCTTTTCGGTCAGTGAAACTTTTCGCGGCGTGTTTGACGCACTGGTCTTCTTCATTTTGCGTGTCCGATAAATCCGGTATAAAACAACCGGATATAAAAATGACAGCCCGGCGTTAATCTTTGATTGGCGCAATGGGCATTACCATCTTCACATAATCGAACGGAGATGGTGATGTAAAGTCATCATATGATTTTGGTTGGAATTGAGGCACCACAAGATGTCCAAAAAGGGCGACGCGGAATATCGCTGGAACAGCGGACCATTTCAGATCGGGATTGTTCCCCAGGGCGGGGCGATTTCCCGCATCGACTGGATACGCCCCGATGGTCAGGGCATCATCAATCTGTTACGTCCGGTGACCGAACAGGACATTGCATCGGGCAATCCTTCGAGCCTTGGCTGTTTTCCGATGGTGCCCTTTGCCAATCGTCTGGCCTTTGCCGAGTTCGAGTTTGACGGTCGCATCGTAAAAGTTCCGGCCAACCGCCCGCCCAGTCCGCATGCCATTCACGGTTTTGGCCGGGGCTCGGAATGGAATATCGAACGCCCGACGGTCGACAGCCTGCGCTTCAATCACAAATATGACGATCCCGAAAGCGGCTTTGTCTATGTCGCCTGGCAGGAATTCAAGGTCACCGCACAGGATGTGACGCTTGAAATCGGAGTGCGCCATTTGGGCCGTACACCGATGCCCTATGGCATTGGCCTGCACCCCTGGTTCCCCGGTGGCGACGATGTGTCGGTTTCTTTCATCGCCACAGATTGTTTTGGCACGGACGAAGACATGTTGCCAACGACCCGCACGGTGATTGATCTTGGGCGCGATTTTTCGGACTCCAAGATGATCCGTCATAACCGCGGGCTGGATGTGCATTATACCGGCTGGCACCGCGAAGCGGACATGGTCTGGGAAGATGCCGGTTACAGCCTGAAAATGCTGGCAAGCGAGCGGTTCGGGAACCTGCAATTTTATATCCCCGAAGACGGCAAGACCTTTTGCGTCGAGCCGGTATCGCATGTGCCCAATGTGCATAATCGTCCGGAATTCAAGGAATTCGGGGATGTGCTGGTTCTGGATCGTAACCAGACCCTTTCGGGCAGCATGACATTGATCCCGACCTTGCTTGCGCGTCCTGACAGCGGGCTTGTCGATGACGATGATATCGCACAGCCCGAAAGCCGGGATTATTCGCTGGTAGACTGACCATGCGATCATCTGTTGGCGCGATTTTTCGCCGTGGGGTGGTGGTTGACGGGCTTTACCGCCGGGTGATTTGCCGATAAAACTTACAAGCAAGTTTTACAAGATTACAAGCAGGTCCGGGGGACGGAATGGCAGAATTGCTGCTTAAGGCTCAGAAACGCGAAAAGCTTGCGGATCAGCTTTATGGCCAGATACTGGAACAGATCGTTTCGGGAAATCTGAGCGAGGGGACAAAGCTTCCATCCGAGAACGAGATTTGCGCATCTTTTGGCGTCTCGCGACCGGTGGTGCGCGAAGCATTGCGCAAACTGCAATCCGACGGGCTGGTCTATGCCCGGCAAGGGGTCGGATCGTTTGTTAAGAAGCGCCCGCCACAGGGCCTGATTGAATTTGGCGGCGTGAATGATGTTGCGGGCCTTTTGCGTTGCTTTGAAGCGCGATCCGCGATTGAGGGCGCAACCGCGCGGATGGCCGCCGAACGAGCCAGTATGCGTCATCACCGCGAAATCGAAGGCGCTCTTAAAATGCTTGAACAGGGTGTTGCCGCCGGGGACATTGCCGATAAGGCCGATCTTGATTTTCACATGGCAATTGCCCGCGCCAGTGGCAATGAAATCTTTCTGACCATCCTTAATTCCCTGCACAATGTGATGCAGAAATCGATGAATGTTGCACTGAATATCACCCGTTCCGGATCGGCTGAACGCGCCAAACGGGTGCTGGCCGAACATCGCCAGATCTATGATGCGATTCTGGGACGGGACGGTGAAAGTGCCGAACTCATGATGCGCTATCACCTCCATCAGGCCCGCCAGCGCGTCACCGATCACGCCCGCGAGATGTAATTTTCCTAACATCGCGATCCGCGCCAAATCCCCGTCAGCTCTTTGCTTGCGGGCTTTTGGGGTTGGTGCACAGGCATGTCCTGGCCCAACTGACTGTCATTTGAACGGGCAAATAATGTTGACAAGCAGCGACCCGGATGGGCACACCAGAGACCATCAAAATTGATCATATGAATTTATCGGGGGCTGCATGTCGGGAACAGATCACGGGCTTTATCAGCCGGAAATCCTGCGCGATGAAACTTTCACCTTGGCGGAATGCCCGAACTGGGATGGCCTGAAAAACCGGCTTTACTGGACAGACATCCTGAACGGAAAGCTGCATGCGCTTGATATCGAAACAGGTGACCGGCATGTCTGGGAATTTGATAGTGAACTGGGCTGTTTTGGCCTGACCGATGCCGGGCGGATCATTGTGGCCCTTCGCAAGGACATCCTGTTCCTTGATCCCGAAACCGATGAGCGCACCCCGCTTTGCAAGATTGAAGACGGGATCAAAAGCCGCACCAATGATGGCAAGATCGGCCCGGACGGGGCGTTCTGGGTGGGCACGATGGATGACAATGCCGACAAGCAGGCAATTGCATCGCTTTATCGCATCACAGCCGATGGCAAGATCGAGGAAAAAGCCAGGGGGTTTAAAATCTCCAACGGCATCGCCTGGTCGCCGGACGGATCGAAGATGTATCACTCCGACTCTCGCGGGCCTTGGGTCAATCGCTGGGACTTTGATGTCGCGACCGGCGATATTTCCAACTGCACGCGCTTCCTTGATCTTGATGACACGCTCGGGCGTCCGGACGGGGCGGCGGTTGACATGGAAGGCTGCTATTGGTCGGCTGGTGTGTCGGCGGGCAACCTGAACCGCTTTGCGCCTGACGGGACGCTTTTGAAATCCATCCCGATGCCGATGCCCAACCCGACCATGCCATGCTTTGGCGGGCCTGATATGAAAACGCTTTATGTCACCAGTCATCAGGAAGGCTATAGCCCCGAAAAGCGCGCCCAGTTCCCGCATGCTGGCAAGCTGGTGTCGCTGCGCGTTGAAGTTCCCGGTGTGCCGGTTACCCGGTTCCGCGAAAAGGTCTAGATCGATTTCACCGGGCTAAAGCAAAAGCCATGCGGCAATGTGCTGCATGGCTTTTCTGTTTTTAGACCTTGTCGGCGTATACCGGCTAAACGCCAGCGCAGATCACGCCTTGCTGATCTCGGCCGTCACTGTGCCCAATCCGTCAAAGATCGCTTCGATCTTGCCATGCGGGGTAATGGTTGGAAGCGCGCAGGCACCGGTGGTGATGACGTCACCGGCTTTCAGGCTTTGTCCACGCTTGGCAAGGAAACCGACCAGATATTCCAGCCCGCCAAAGATTTCCGGCCAGACATCGGGATCATCATTGGTGGCAAGGACATTGCCATCGCTTTTGGTGGTCACCGTACCGCCGATGAAACCAAGGTCGCGCCAACCGTCAATTTCCTGACCCAGCACGAAATAGCCGGTCGAATTCAGATCGGCCAGTGTCTGAACCGGGTCCTGTTTTTCGTGATAGCGACGGTCGGCAATCTCGATGGCCAGATGCATCGACTTGATGTGATCGAGAATGTCGCTTGATGTCGCATCCGGGGCAGGGGTGCTTGCCATCACCACGGCAATTTCGGCTTCGATATTGGGGAAGTTCAGATCATTGGTCGTCAGTTTGGCACCTTCGCCAAGAATGCGGCCGTCAAGCAATGGGCCAACCAGCGGGCCGTCGGCACCAATTTTTTCCTGTGCCGCACGGGTGGCAACGGCAAGTTTCCATCCCGCCTGTTTTGCTCCGGTCAGGGCAAGTGTTGCATTCTGCACCTCATAGGCCTCGTCAAATGATTTTGGCGCAATGTCGGCAGGCAGCGGTTCAATCAGCGTGTGATTGACAAAGGCATCGGCCAGAATGCGGCTGGCGGCTTTGATATCAGTCATTCCCGGTCTTCTCGGCTGTGAGGGTGAAACAGGTGATGGCCGACCCTAATCGGCTTTGTCGGTAAAGTCATCATATCAATCTGTACGATTCGCCATTTTATCGGCAAAAAACAAGTCATCATACCAAAGTGCAATGGTTCTAATATCGCCTTGCAAGCAGTGTGTGGCGCAGTTTTCTGCGCATTACAGGTCATCTTGGTAATATGTTTGACAAAGTAATATGATGAATTTATAGAGTCATCATAGTTATTTTGATCTATTCAGACTTGAAGGACGCTTGATGCATTATCTTGAGATGAAAAAGGCCATTGGGGCCGGGTTGCTTTCGTTCCCGGTGACGCCTTTTGATGCCGAGGGCAAGCTTGACCTTGATGCGTATCGCGCACATGTCGGCTGGTTGTCGCAATATCCCGCTACGGCATTGTTTGCAGCAGGCGGAACCGGCGAGTTTTTCTCGCTGACCCCGGCAGAAGTCGTACAGGCCGTGCGTGCGGCCAAGGAAGTTGCAGGCGATACGCCGATCATTGCCGGTTGTGGCTATGGCACGGCGATGGCGGTCGAACTGGCCAAGGAATGCGAAGCCGCCGGTGCCGATGGCCTGTTGTTGTTGCCGCAATATCTGATCGGGGCGGAGCAGGAAGGTCTGTTTGCCCGCGTGAAGGCAGTCTGTGATGCCGTCGAGATTGGTGTGATTGTCTATAACCGGGACAATTCGATCATCACCGCCGAGACGCTGGCAAAGCTGTGTGACGTTTGCCCGAACCTGGTCGGGTTCAAGGACGGTCATGGCAATATCGAAATGGTGACCAAGGTCTGCACCCTGATCGGTGATCGCCTGTCCTATATCGGCGGTATGCCGACCGCAGAAGTCTTTGCCAAGGCCTATAAAGCCGCGGGTGTCACCACCTATTCATCGGCAATTTTCAACTTCCTGCCGCAGCAGGCGCTTGATTTCTATGATGCGCTGACCCGCGATGATGATGAAACGATGAGCCGCGTGCTCAGGGAATTCTTCTATCCGTATCTTGATATCCGCAATCGCGGCAAGGGCTATGCCGTGTCCATCGTCAAGGCGGGAATGCGGGTGATCGGTCGCGATACCGGTCCGGTTCGCAGTCCGCTGACCGATCTGACCGACGAAGAACACAACATGTTGGCCGAGGTCATCCGCAATGCCTATGGCGATGGTGCGTTGCGTATGACCTAGGCGGGTGGGCCGCAATGACTTGGGGCCTGCCTTTTATCCCGGCAGGTGGTTCTGCCGGGATCACCATTTGTGACGCCACAAAAAAACAGGCGCACAGAATGACCACCTGGTCTGTTAGACTAGTTGTTAACTAATCTTACAGTTGTCCTTACAAGTGATGAATTGTAAGATTATACGACAATAAAAAGTTCCCATCAGGGAAAACAAGGCTTTAACGCAAGTGACGTAATGTCTCGGGAGGAAACCTAATGAACAATCTTCTTAAAACCACGACGCTGACGATTGCTGCAGCGGCGGTATCGATGGCGCTGGCAGCGGGTGCGCAGGCAAAAGAATGGCGCGGCTGGAACATCCATCCGCCGGAATATCCGGTTTCGACCGGCATGGAAGAATTCGCCAGAATCATCAACGAAAAATCCGGTGGCGACCTTGAAGCCAAGGTTTATCACGGCGGTGTCCTGGGCAACCAGCCTGATGCGATCCAGCAGGTCCGTCTTGGCGGTCTGGACTGGGCTGTTTTCAATCTCGGCCCGCTTGGTGAAGTTGCCCCCGAAGCAAACGTTGTTTCGCTGCCCTTCATCTTTAAAAACGTCGATGCCATGCACAAGGTCATGGATGGTCCGGCCGGTCAGCAGATCGCCGATGGCCTGATCAAGGCCGGTCTGCAGCCGCTTGGCTGGTATGATTCCGGTGCGCGTTCCTTCTATAACACCAAGCACCCGATCAAGACCCCGGCGGATCTCAAGGGGATGAAATTCCGCGTGATGAGCAACGATCTCTATGTTCAGATGGTCGCGGCCCTCGGTGGTAACGCAACCCCGATGGCCTATGGCGAAGTTTACCAGTCGCTGAAAACCGGCGTCATTGATGGTGCGGAAAACAACTATCCGTCCTATGACAGCTCCGGTCATTTCGAAGCTGCCAAATACTATTCGGTGACCCAGCACCTGATCCTTCCGGAATGCCTGTGCATCAACAAGGCGCTTTATGACAGCCTGTCGGACGACGAAAAGAAAATCGTCCAGGAAGCGGCTGATGCATCGGTCACCGTACAGCGTGCTGCCTGGGCCGCACGTGCCGAGAAATCCAAGGAAAAAGTCATTGCTGCCGGTATCGCGGTCAACGAAGTTGCCGACAAGCAGGCTTTCCAGGATGCAATGCAGCCGGTCTATGACAACTTCCTGAAGTCCAACCCGGATCTGGCCGATCTGGTCAAAGCCATCCAGGATGCTCAGAAATAAAACATGAACGGTCCGAAGGGCGGCGATGATATCGTCGCCCTTCTTTCTGTCTGTGGTTATTCTATTTCTGGTTCTGTTGCTGATTAATCCAATTCTGGCGGCGCATAGATGTTTTCCAGCTTTATCAATTTGATTGACCGTCTGGGCGGGGGGATTGCCGGGGTTCTGAACCTGATTGGTGGTCTGGCTCTTGTGGCCCTGATCCCGAGTTTCGCCTGGCTGGTCTTTGGCCGATATGTTTTGAACGAAACACCGACCTGGGTCGAACAGATCTCCCTGATCCTTATTGTTCTGATTACCTTTCCCGTGGCAGCGGCCGGTATGCGCGACAACAGCCATCTTTCGGTGTCGTTTTTTCGCGATGCCTTGCCGCCAAGGATTGCGGCAATTGTTGCTGCGATCAGCTACGCGGCCATGGCCTGGTTCGGCTACTGGATGCTGATGGGCGGGATGGATCTGGTGGCCTTTAACTGGGCCAAACAGATGCCGATCATTCATATTTCTGACGGATGGCGTTCGGTGCCGATGGCGGTTTGCGGAGCCGGGATCACTTTTTACAGCCTGGTGCATATTCTTAAAATCATCACCCGCTGGAAAACCATTTCAAATGCCAGCCTTTACCATGACGATTTGTTAAACGAGGATATTGAATAAATGGGCATGACCATTCTTCTGGGCGTGTTTGCCATCGGTATTCTGATTGGCATGCCCGTTGCCATAGCACTTGGCATTGCGGCCCTTGGCGCATTTTTCTATGAAGGTCTTCCGACCCTGATTGCCTTTCAGCGTATCGGATCGGGCATTTCGGCCTTTTCACTTCTGGCCATTCCGTTCTTTATCTTTGCCGGCGAGCTGATGCTTCATGGCGGGATTGCCTCGCGCCTTGTGCAATTTGCAACCGCCCTTGTCGGCAGTCGCCGGGGCGGTCTTGGCATTGTGAACGTGTTTTCATCCATGCTGTTTGGCGGCATTTCCGGATCGGCGGTGGCTGATACATCCGCCCTTGGATCGATCCTTATTCCGGTGATGAAAAAGGAAGGCTATCGCGCCGATTACGCCGTTAACGTCACCGTGACATCATCGATTGCCGGGATCATGATCCCGCCCAGCCATAACATGATCCTTTATGCGGTGGCCGCAGGTGGCGGGATTTCGATTTCCAAGCTGTTCATGGCCGGTGTTGTGCCGGGCGTGATCATGTGCCTGCTACTTGGTCTTGCCACCTGGCTTGTGGCGATCAAGCATGGCTATCCGGCTGAACCGTTTCCGGGCTGGGGCGTGGTCTGGCGCACGGCGGTGCGGGCGATCCCGGGCTTCTTTACGGCGGTCATCATTGTTGGCGGGGTATTAAGCGGTGTCTTCACGGTTACGGAATCGGGTGCCATCGGCGTTGCCTATGCGTTGATCATTACCGGGCTTGTCTATCGCGAACTCAGCTGGACAGGCTTTGTTGCCGCCGTGCGGCAATCGGCCAAGACCACAGCCCTTGTGATGCTGCTGGTCGGCTGTGCATCGGCCTATGGCTATATGCTGGCCTTCTATCAGGTGCCTGATGCGCTGGCCGAGGCGATCACCGGGATCACCGACAATCCGATCATGGTTCTGTTGCTGATCAATATCATGCTGCTGATTGCCGGCATGATCATGGATATGGCCGCATTGATCCTGATCTGTACGCCGATCTTCCTGCCGCTGGCGGTACAGTTTGGCATGGACCCGATCCAGTTCGGGATGGTGCTGATGATGAATTTGGGCCTTGGCCTGTGTACGCCGCCGGTTGGTTCGTGCCTGTTTGTCGGGTGTGCGATTGGCGGGGTGAAAATCGAAAAGGCAGTTCAGTCGATCTGGCCATTCTATCTGGCGATCTTGAGCGCGCTTTTGCTGACAACCTATATTCCGGCGATTTCAATGACGCTGCCGAACCTTGTGTTCGGGGCGAGTTGATCGCGGGCAAAACCGATATCAAAGAGGATACCTATGAAACGTTTGCTGATTACCGGTGCTGGTGGAAACCTTGGCAAGATTTGTCGCGAGGGGCTTAAGGGCTATGCCGATGTCATTCGCCTGTCCGACATTTCCCCGATGGACCCGGCCGGTCCGAACGAGGAAGTCGTGCAGTGCGACCTGTCTGATCGTGCGGCGGTGATCGAACTGACCAAGGATGTTGATGGCATCATTCATCTTGGCGGTATTTCGATCGAAGCAGCCTTTGACGACCTTCTTCAGGCCAATCTTGCCGGGACCTATAACCTGTATGAAGGGGCGCGTCAGAACGGCGTTAAACGCATCATGTTTGCCAGCTCCAACCATGCAATCGGTTTCCACAAGCGCACCACCAAGCTTGATGACAAATCCGAACTGCGCCCCGATAGCCTTTATGGTGTCACCAAATGCTATGGCGAGGCGGTGGCAAGCTATTATTACGACAAGTTCGATGTGGAAACGGTTTCGGTGCGGATCGGATCGTGCTTTGAAAAACCGCGTGATCGCCGGATGCTGTCCACCTGGCTAAGCCCGCGTGACTTTATCTCGCTGATGAAGGCGACCTTTGATGCCCCCATGACCGGCCATCTGGTGGTCTATGGTGTGTCGGACAACAAATCCAAATGGTGGAGCAATGATCATGCGGACTTCCTTGGCTGGAAACCGCAAGACAGCTCCGAACAGTTCCGTGCCGAGATCGAAGCCGCCTTTGGCCCGGAAGATCGCCATGATCCGGCAGTGATCTATCAGGGCGGTGGATTTGCCGCCAAGGGCCATTTCGAAGACTGATCCAAGATCGACTTTCGATCTCGGAGCCGCCTAAAATCGATGGCCCGAACGAAACTCGTTCGGGCCATCGTTGCATCAGGTAGGGTGCGTCAAAAAGTTTGTCAGATGTTGTTCACTAGCCTTGCAGCAACCGCAGCAGGTTTTGCGGCATCTGGTTGGCTTGGGCCAGCATCGCAACCCCGGACTGAACCAAAATCTGTTTGGATGTAAAGGACGTCATTTCGGCGGCAACATCCAGATCAAGCAGAGTGGAACGTGCTGATTCCGTATTTTCCTGCGTCGAAGCAAGGTTCTGGGCCGCAAAGTCCAGACGGTTTTGGGATGTGCCGATGGCTGCGCGAGCGCGCTGAAGGTCGTCAATCGCCCGTGTCACAACTTCGACCGCGTTCTGGGCGCCAGCAGCAGTGTTAACAGCGTTCGCACCAAGATCCTCGAGCGTTTCCTGACCCATACCAGATGATCCCAGTACAGCAGAGTCAACGGCGGTCAGATTAATCGAAAGACGATCATTTGCGGTGTTGCCGCCACCGACCTGGAAATCAATTGAGTCGGAAAGCTGCTGGCCCTTGTCCTCTTCCATGAAGAAGAACTGGCCACCGGATGTATCGACGCCAGATCCCATGAAATCCGTATTGGCCGAGTTAAACCCGAAATCATTGGAACCTGCTGCACCGGCCCTGACGTAATCAACTGAGTCCGAGAAGTTGGTGTTTACTGTAATTGTGAGTCCGAGCTCATCAAAATTGAGCACCTTGCTCCCGCCAGCAGCAATGGATTGTGACCCGCCGGTCGCGGCAAAATCAGTGACGTCGATTGATTGGGTCCGGTCCAGCGTGCCATCAATCGCCGTCAATACCGTCATAATGACCTGATTGCCGCCAATTTCCTGGATCCGTATCTCCAGTCCGTTATCGTCGACACCATCTGCAGTGGCGTCCTGTGCCCAGTAATTGTTGTCCGTGATGGCAAACTGGTCAAAGCCGAAAGCGGGCGTAAGCGCTGCATTGCTGATGGCAGGCGTGAGATTGATTGCAACGTCACCCCCATCGCCAAGCAGTTGGATGCCATTGAAGTTGGTAGAGGACGCGATACGGTCGATCTCGTCACGCAGTTGGACGAATTCGTCATTGAGGAAACCACGTTCCACGTCTGACAGGTTGCCTGACGATGCCTGTACGGCCAGTGTTTTCATTCGGACAAGAACGTCGTCGATGGTGGCCATGCCGCCGTCGGCAATTTGCAACATCGAGTTGGCTTGCCCGACATTGACCGAGGCAGTTTTAAGCGCCTGCGTCGTCGCGTTAAGGCGCGCGCCGATTGCCATCGATGCCGCATCGTCCCGGGCTGAGACAACACGTGTGCCAGATGACAGCTTTGAAAGCGACTTGGTTGCCATTGCATCAGACGCAGTCAGATTGCGATGCGCAACATTTGCCGCATAGTTGGAAATAATGTTGAGTGCCATTGGTTTTCCTACCTGGAAAGTGGCGATGGTTTACTACGTGTAAAGTTCGCAATTAGTAATAAAGCGAGAATAACAACTATAAGTAAAATATCCTCTTGTCGAGCGAAATCTAATTTACACGACGGATAGACAGTGTATTCCTACTCTTTAGGGTAGGTTTTGGGCGGCTATTTTCGATTAATAGAGGGCGAAACAATGCCGTTCTGAGAGCACATGTGGGGTTTCTGTACCGGGACTCGCACCGTCTGGCGGTTTCGCATTCTGTCATTAGAACAGATCCGGCACAGAGTTGGGGCTTAAATCGTTAGTTGTTGTGTGGCGAACACAGCAAGATTTTCAGATCGCTTTGCAGGTTTCAAACCCGGGCCTTTCCCGTGGGGAATGGTCGAAGAGGGCGTATGCTTTTTGAATTGACGCATGGTCAGGATTGCTTATAAGCATGAATGAAAATGATAACAGTTATCATTATCGAATTCTGGATGTGCAGCTATGGCGGTCTGTGACCGTTCCTGGGATAATCTTTATCAGCAATATCATGACCGTTTGTTGCGACAGGTGCAAAAATACCTGCCGACGCGCGACGAAAGCCAGGATGTGTTGCAGGATCTTTATGTGCAGTTGCGCCATCGCAATGTCGACCCGGCCCAGATTGACAATCCTCCGGCCTTTCTGATGCGTATGGCGACCAATCTGGCAATTGATGCCTTGCGTCGTCACAAACGCAATCCGGTTGAATTCAATGACCCGGTCGCGATCAGCGAGATGGATGGTGCAGGCAGGCAGTCTGTCACGCCTGAACAGATCAGTTCTGATCGCCAGCGGCTTGAGATCGTCCGACGTGCGATTGATGATCTGCCACCACGCTGTCGCGAGGTGTTCCTGCTGTGCAAACGCGATCATTTCAGCCCGACCGAGGCCGCCGAACATCTTGGTGTCAGTCGCAATATGGTGGAAAAGCATTTGCGTCAGGCGCTTGGACATTGCAAACAGGTTCTGGCGCGTCATGAAAACTAGACATCCTCAAATGACGCGCCCCGACGTCTATAAGATAACAGGTCACGCAGCCAGAAGCCGGATAATGCCTTTGCCATGACAGAATTCCGCTATCCCGAAGACTGCCAAAGCAATGATGACATTGCTGATTTCTGGGCAGTGCGCCTTGATCAATCGGGATTGACCCCGGCTGAAGAAGCCGCATTTGCCGCATGGCAGGATGCCGATCCGAAAAATCCGCAACGCCTTGTGCGGGCCTGTCAGCTTTGGCAAAGCATGGAAATTGTGGCGGCTGACACGGCATTGTCCGGGCCATCTTCATCTGCCTCTGATCAGGACAAGCGGCCGGTTGATCAAGAGGGTATTCGCCGTGATCTGGAACGGCTGGGCGCACTTGAAGGCGGGGATGGGCGGTTGCCCGGAATGCGATCGGCCAAGCGTCGGCCGCGCCCGCTTGTTGCCCTGGTAACCTGTTTGTTGCTGGTGGGGCTGTTTGCCTATTCTGCCCTGCAACCGGCCCCCGATCTGGTGGCGGCGGCAAATGTTTCGGCGGTGACAGAAGTTCATTCCCTGCCAGACGGATCGCGTGTCTGGATGGAGCCCGGAACCCGCGTCAGCCTGAATTACAGCGATACCCTGCGCGATATCACGGTTCTGGACGGCGGCATTTTCATCGAAGTTGCCAAGGATGCAACCCGTCCCTTGCGCATTCATCTTAATCAGTTCACGGCCATTGCCGTTGGAACCGCGTTCAGTGCATCGAAATGGGGCGGTCATACCCGCATCGAGGTCGCGGAGGGCACGGTCGATCTCGAAGATCGCAAGATGCGTCTGGCCCGGCTGACCGCGGGGCGGTCTGCATGGCAGGATGCGGATGGTGATCTGTATTATGCCGATGTGGCCCCGGATCGCGTCGCCCTCTGGCGCGGTGGTCGCTGGATTGTTGATGACATGCCCGTTGATGAATTGCTGGCGCGCCTTTCCCCGCTTCTGGGTGGTCTGACCTTTGTGCGTGATCCCCGCCTGGATGAAATCACCGTATCGGGAAGCTTTGATCTTGCGAAACCCGAAAGTGCCCATGATGCAATTCTGGCCGCCTATGGTTTGCAGGAAAGCGCATTTCCGGGCGGCTTCAGAATAATTTCAAGAAAATAGAAAAAAATGGACTCCTCAAATCCTGATGTCATTCGTCATGAGGATAATAGTGATTTGCATTATTATCTTCGAGCGAAGGGGTTAAGCTTTGAAAGCTGAGAATTTCGGGATGTCGCGCCTGTTGGGAACCAGCGCGCTTGTGGCGACATTGATGATTACGGCAGTGCCGATGGCATCGGCACAGGATACAACCGCCGCCATGCAACAGGTCAGCATTTCCGCGGGCAATCTGCGTGCGGCCCTTGATCAGGTGGCCGATCAGTTCGGTCTGCAACTGATCGTGCAGGGGGATCTGTCGGGACTTGATAGTGCGGCAATATCGGCCGAGCTAAGTGCTGCTGATGCCTTGGGGCGTCTTCTGGCCGGAAGTGGTTACCAGTTTGAATTTGTCACCAATGATAGTGTGCGCATTGCACCGGTGCCGACCCAAAGCATGGGGGATAACGGTGCCATGGTTCTGCCCGATGTCGTGGTCAGCGCCACGCGATCACGCCGTTCGATCAAATCCATGTCGCCATCGGTTGTGGTGATTGGCCGTGATCAGATCGAAACCCAGATGGCCAAAAGCAGCGACATTACCAATGTCATTCGCAACACCGTGCCGGGCTTCATGTTCGATGATCAAAGCCTGATTTCAAGCACGGAAACTTTCCGTGGTCGTGATGTTCAGGTGCTGGTCGATGGCGTGTCGCGCAATACGCCGCTTCGTAACAGCAGCCGCATTCTGTCGATGATCGATATCGCGCAGGTCGACAGCATCGAAGTCATTCCGGGGTCGAATGCCATGAATGGTGATGGAGCGACCGGGGCAACCATCAACATCATCACCAGGACCGGCGAAGTCGGAAATAACAGCTTTGTCGTCGATGGTCATATGACCAGCTATACCGATGATATCGGTGACAGTTTTTCGCCGTCGCTGACGCTTTCGGGCAGTGGCGGTGTCGGCGCGGTCGATCTTGCCGCCAGTGTGACGGCTTCGAAAACCGGCAATGCCTATGACGGTTATGGCAATCAGGTGCCATCCGATGCCATGCTGGGGCAGGGGGGCTTTGACAATGCCGAGGATTTGAACCTGTTTGGCAAGGCCGGTGTGACCGTTGCCGACGGGCATCGCCTGTTCCTGTCGACCGAGATTGTCCGGTTCCGTCAGGACATTGAATATAACGTCGATCTGACGACCCATCCGGTGTCGGTTGACTATGATAATCCCTACACCGCCCAGCCGCTGGAAGATGAAAGCCAGTATTTCACTGCCGGTTACGAATATGATTTCGGCAAGATCGGTACCGGCGATCTGAAGCTGTTTTACAATGACAGCTACAAACAGGCTGCGCGTGCCGATTACCATTCAAGCTACAACCCGGCACTGGTGGCACTGACCAACAACGGTTCGGTCGAAGACCCGCTGGGGCAGTCGGTGATTGATACGGTCAAATACGGGGTGAAGCTTTCGACCGATACCAGCCTTGATGCCGCCTATGACGGACTCACCCTGACCTGGGGTGGGGATCTGACCTTTGATGATGTCAAATATCGCACGATCAGCGGTCGTGATATCGGTGCCCCGATGAAGCAGGATGGCCGGGCCGTATTTGCGCAACTGAGTGCGCCGGTAACCCGGTTTGTCGACCTTTCCGGCGGGGTGCGTTATGAAAAATACGACCTGACGGTCAAGGATTTCCTGCGTCCGAACTATATGCGCTATAACGCCGGTGCAGGTCAGGCCATCCTTGCCGCCGCGCAATATACCGGGGGCAATACGACCTATAGTGCGGTGACCTATAACGCCTCTGCTGTTGTTCACTGGACAGACCGGTTCGACACTTCACTCAGCTATAGCGAAGGTTTCTCTGTTCCTGATGTCGGGGCTTATACCCGTCGTGCCGGTCTTAGCGGCGTGCCAATGAATTTCAGCGCACTGGATGTCGAGGCCTCCAAGGTTAAAACCTACGAGCTGGCGGCGCGTTATAACGGGCAGGATTTCCGTACCACGGGTGCTGTTTACATGAGCACCAACGAACGTGGCGACAATTTCGATGCCGCGACCAACTCGCTCAGTCAGGAAAAGGAACGCATTCTCGGGGCCGAACTGACCGGGGAATATGACATCACTGACGATACCTATGTCGGTGCCCTGGCTTCCTATGTCGAAGGCCGTTATGACACCAACAAGGATGGTGATCTTGACAGTCCGCTTCCCAATAACCGCATTCCGTCGCCGTTCCGCTTTACCGGATATGTCGACAGCTATGTCTGGGGGGATCTGAATATGCGCCTTGACGGGACCTATACGGCGGCGCGTAACGAGATCAAAACCGCCAAGATCAAGCCAAGCCTCGTCTTTAACCTGATGGGCAACTATCCGGTGCTGGGCGGGACCGCGCGCTTTGGTATCGAGAACATCCTTGATACCAGTTACGAAAACCCGGCAGCAACGGCCCTTCGCGGGTATGCCGTTGCCGGGCACGGGCGGAGCATTACCATCGGGTTCCGTCGTGAATTCTGATCAGGTTGATTGAAGTTAATTTCGTTAACACGCGCAATGGCCCGGTGATTTTTTCGCCGGGCTATTTGCGCATAGGGGACCCTTTTATGTTTCGCGCAAGCAATCTGGCCGATGATATCGTTCTGTTTGAAATGATTGACCGTCAAAGTGATGTGGACGGGCAGGCCTATCTGACTGCACTCGATGATCTGGCCGCGCGTAGCGATCCGGTAATCCTGATTTTTCTTGTGTCGGGTTTTGTCGATCAGGATCATGAAATCCGCAAACAGGCCGCAATCTGGTTTAAACGCAATCGCGACCGGCTGGGGCATTTCGCCAAGGGCCTAATTCGTGTTGACGAAGGCCATCATCATGGCGACGGAAATGTTCACAGCCATGGCAGCGATGATCCTGAACACAGCAACTTTGCCCGCATGCTGCCATTTCCGGTCCGGCATGTCGTCACACGTGACGATGCCTTTGCCCTGGCGCGCGATTGGCCATCAGTGTCAGCAGACTGATCTCATTGATAAATTATTGTGACGGGGTTGGAATGTGATAAATGTTCATGTTATGTTCTTTTCTCTGAAATTAAAAATAAAGGGATGAGAAATGATCAAGGGAAGCTGTTTGTGTGGCAAGGTCCGGTTTGAAATTTCGGGCACGCCATCATCGCTGAGCTACTGCCATTGTTCGCGCTGTCGCAAAGCGGCAGGCGTGTTTTCCGCTGTGGTGATCGGCAAGGCCGATGACTTTCATCTGCGATCAGGTGATGATGTGATTGGCCGGTACAGCGGACCTGATTCAAAGTTCGAACGCTGCTTTTGCAAGGAATGCGGCACATCGCTTGGCGATATGTCTTCGGGCTCGATTTACGTGGTTGCGGCATCGGCCCTTGATGATGATCCAAAGATCAGACCATCCCTTCATATCCATACCGCATCCAAACCCGACTGGTATGAAATCACCGACGAGCTCAGGAAATTCGAAGGCGATTATATCGCGGATCAGTAAGGCCGGGTGCATGTGCCGTGCGTCAGATATTGTCTGACGCACGGGATTATTATCGTTTGCGCACCGCAAGGATCAGGAAGTATCCGGTGCCGATCAGGGCGGCGATAAGCCCGGTGGGAAGCTGTGCCGGATAGATCATGTTCCGTGCCAGCCATTCGGCCACCATCATCACATTGACCCCGATCAGAACAGCCCCCAGCAAATGCCCGCCCGCCAGCCGGTAACCGGCAACGCGCGCCAGATGCGGGGCCATCAGGCCGACAAAACTAAGCGGCCCGACAAGCAGGGTGGCACTGGCCGCAAGGATTGCTGCAAGTAACATCATGGCAAACTGGAAACCGGTGATGCCAAGACCCAGCGACACCGACTGATCGGTGCCAAGGGATGCCAGTTCAAGCGGGCGACGAAGCGCAATCGCCACCACCAGCAACACCGCCGTCACCCCGGCAACGATCAGGACTTCATCCATATTGGTGAAGTATGTCGTCCCGGCCAGCCAGGACATCAGCATGGATGTCTGTGTGCCGCTGCGCGTCAGAACGATGCGGACCATCGCCCCCAGGATCGCGGTCAGGGCCAGACCATTGAGCAGCATGTAATGCGGAGCATGGGTGAATTTGCGGCACAGGATCAGCAACACAAACAGCGATATGATCCCGCCTGCTGCCCCGATCATCATCAGTTCGGCACGTTGCCCGAACCCGAAAATGGCAAGGGCAATGATCATGGCGAGCGCGGTGGCCGAACTGACCCCGGTAATTTCCGGGCTGGCCAGCGGATTGCGACCGACGCGCTGGATAAGCGTGCCTGAAACCGCCAGTGCCGCGCCGCAAATCATCGCGGCAAAACTGCGTTCCGAGCGACCCAGGAGGATATCTAAACTGTCCGCATTCCAGCCCAGAAACACAAGGCCATTGCCATCAAGCGACACAAACAGCGAGACGAATATACCAGCCACAAGCGTGACGCCAAGGATCACGGTCAGCCGCGTTTTGGATATGATTTCCTGATCGCTGTGCTGGTCTTCGCTTTGGGTGCCCGGCATGATCCGGGCCTTGCGCAGGATCAGGATGATAAAAGGTGCCCCGAAAAGCGCGGTTGCTGCCCCGGTCGGCAAAACATCGCCGCCAAGGCCATTAAACTGGCGCACGATAAAATCAATCAGCACCAGAACAAACCCGCCGGTCACAACCGAACAGATCATAAGATCGCGTGACCGGGTCAGTCCGGCAATACGCAGCGCGGCAGGAACCGCAAGCCCGACAAAACCGATCATGCCTGCCGCCGAAATCACCGATGCGGTGATGAAGACAGCAAAGCCAAGGATCAAAAGACGTAAGGTCGTGACTTTGGCACCAAGCGAACTGGCCGTCTCATCGCCCAGTGCCAGCAAATCCAGCGGACGCGACAGGGCCAGAACCGCGATCATGCCAATGATCACACGCGGCAGCACAAATTCGGTCGCTTCCCAGCCATTCTGGGCCAGATCACCGGCCCCCCACATAAAGATCGATTGCAGATATTGCTCGTTAAACAGCAAGACGATCTGTGATCCCGACTGCAACAGCAGATTGACGATCATACCGGCCAGAATAAGCCACAGTGTCGCATTGCCGCGCTTTGACGCAATCAGATACACCGCACCCAATGCAATCATGCCCCCGGCAAGGGCAAAGGCTTCCTGAAAGAGTGCCATTGATGCCGGGGCAATCAGCAGGAAGATGGTCAGGGCAAATTCAACACCGGCCCCGACGCCAAGGGTGGTCGGGGAGGCCAGCGGATTGCGCAACACTGTCTGGATTGCCGCACCGGCCAAGGCCAGTCCCGCCCCGCACAGGAACGCCATCGCAAGCCGGGGCAGGATGCTGTAATGAAACAGGATCTGGTCAAAGTCGGTTTCATCGGGACTGAACATGACTTGCCCAGCCAGTCCTTTCTGCAGGAACGGCCAGAAATCCGTGATCAGAACACCGACACAGGACAGACCAAGCAGAATCAGGAAGGTAGCGGGAAGCCGGGAACGGGTATTGGTCATCGATGCGGGCCGTTCTCGATGCTTTCGGTCAAAAGCCTTGCAAAGCGAAGCGATGATGGAACACCGCCATACATCCAGACGACCGGAAGCTCATAGACCCGGTTGTTGCGGGTGAAGGCCATGAATTTCCACATCGGGGATGCAAACATTTTCTCCAGAATGGCGTCGGGCACAGGGTTGGTGTAAACCACGCTTCCCTCGGCATAGGGGGCAATAAGTTCAAGCCCGCCACGTGCAAAGCCCCATTTATTGACCTCACCGGTAAAACCCATGGGCACATTCATCGCGGCCATCACCGATCCGGGAAGGGACGTGCCACCAAAAATGCCGATCGTGCTTTCATCAAAGAAATAAATGACATTCAGTTTCTGATCGGGGCCCAGCGCCATCCTTATGCGTTCGCCATATTCGGCAAGCTTGGCATCAACATGTGCCAGATATGCCTGTCCTTCGGCTTCGCGGCCGGTGGCCTTGGCGATCTTGGCGAAAACATCGCGTGCGGCCTCGAATGCCGGGCGCTTTTCATCAAACAGCTTCAATTCCAGAACCGGGGCTATCTCGGAAAGCTTTTCATAGCTCATGCCGATATCGGGAATGGTGATGATCAGGTCGGGTTTGGCGGCACGCAGGGCTTCCAGATTGGGGGATGACCGTTGACCAAGGTCGACAAAACCATCGGGCAGTTTCGGTTCTGCGACCCAGTCGGCATAATCCTGCGGATCGGCGACCGCGACGGGCGACAGGCCAAGCTCAATCACTGTTTCGGTAAAGGACCAGTTGATCGTCGCCACCCGCTTTGCCGGTGCCGGAAGTTCAAGTATCCCGCGTTCATGTTCAATCCGGATCGGATCAGCCTTGGCATATGTGCCGTTCACGGCAACAAGGCCGACGCAAAGGACAAGATATCTAAAGGCAGCGCGTATGGTCTTCATGATTTACGATCCGGTTGCGGTGGTCCGGGTGCCGGTCACGGCATCGGCCAGAAGTTCGGCAAAGCGCGCTGCGGACAAAACCCCGCCAAAGGTCCAGCTTGCGGGCACGGCATAAACATGGCCGTTGCGGGCAAAGGGCATGGCCTTCCAGATCGCGGTATCAAGCAAACGGCTTTGAACGGTCGGGGCAATCGGCTCGATATAGGCAAAATGCACATCGCCCATCCTGGCAAGATCGGACACATCGCCGTTATGGAAAGCCCAGCCATTGACGTCACCTTGCCAGGCGTTGGCAAACCCCATGCGTTCAATCAGCGAGCCAAACAGCGATGTTTTGCCATGGATGCGGAAATGGGCCTCGTCGATGATACGGACGATGGCAAATCTGGCGTCCGTACCAACCGCGTCACGGATACGCGCGGCTGCGGCATCGATCCGTGCATTGACCGATGTGATGACATCTTCGGCCTTGTCGGATTTGCCCGCGATTTTTGCGACATTGCGCAATAACATTTCCGCACGGTCGATGGCGGGTTCGCCCGATTGGGTATTATAGATCGAATAGACCAGTGTCGGGGCGATGACTGAGAGTTTGTCATAGGCCATGGCAACATCGGCACTGATCAGGATCGCGTCGGGTTTGGCATCGCGCAGCGCCTCGAAATTCGGTTCGCGGCGGGTGCCCAGATCGGCAAACTCGGCCGGAAGTTCCGGTTCGACGACCCACGCGCGATAGCCATCTGCCTCAGGCACGGCAACCGGATCAATGCCAAGTGCCAGAAGACTCTCGGTCAGCGCCCAGTTCGATCCGGCAAAGCGGGTCGGCGTGGTCTCAAAGGTCACGTCGCCCATTTCGTGGCTGATGGTCTGACCGGTAGTCTGGCTTGCGGTCTGGGCTGTTGCACTCAGGGGCGACAATGACGCCATGGTCACAAGGCAGCTTGCCGCAATCTGGCTGATCAAACGGGTGCGCATGGTAAATATTCCTGATCCCTGTTGGTCGATCATTTCCGCATGTCAGGCGCGCTAGGCGACAAAACTGACGAAACGGTCATGGTCGGGCAGATGGATGACATCAATGTCGGTTTGGAAAATGTTGCGAAGGGTTTCGCCCTGCATGAAATCGCGGGCTGTGCCCTGCCAGCAGGTTTGACCGCCGCGCAAGGCAATGATGTGGTCGGCAAAACGTCCCACCATGTCGATATCGTGCAGAACGGCAATCACGGTCAGGTTACCGTGATTTTTCAGATTGGCGACCAGTTGCAAAATGTCGCGCTGATGGCCGACATCAAGGGCCGATGTCGGTTCGTCCAGCAGCAGAACCGGTGCATCCTGTGCCAGCAGCATCGCAAGCCAGACACGCTGGCGTTCCCCGCCGGAAAGGCTGGCAACCAGACGCTCGGCAAAGCCGGTGACATGGGTCAGTTCCATCGCCTGGTCGATCCTGGCGTGATCCTCGGCGCGATAGCGTCCGAATGCGCCGCGCCAGGGATAGCGTCCGAATGCGACAAGTTCGCGCACGCTCAGATGCGGTGGCACCACCGGGTTTTGCGGGAGATAGGCGACCTTGCGGGCGAAATCGCGCGTGCCGTGATGTTCGAGAACCGCATCATCAAGGGTGATGGTGCCGGAATGCTTTTTGTTCTTGCGGGCAAGCAATTTCAAAAGCGTACTTTTGCCCGATCCGTTATGGCCGACAATCGCGCTGAATGCTCCGGTCGGGAAATTGACCGTGATGTTCTCAAGCAGCGTCTTTGGGCTTTTGCCGTCACTTTTGAAGGTAACGTCTTGGAGGTCGAACATATGCTGGAAACTCGTAAATGCAGTAATCGGGCAGGGCCGCCCATACCAATTGGTCAAGTCATGACGGCATGCCAATGATGATATGAGAATGCCTATCAATTACTTGTAGAAATTGCAACCGAGTTGCGATTGCATCTGGAGAAAATTTTGGCCAAGAAAACAATCATCATACAAAATGACTTTTCAGAACTTCCCATTCCGGGTAGCAATAGAAATAACGACTTCGATCCGATGCAGGTCAACGGATACTGCATTGAATGATCGGGCAAACCAGCGCGGAAGACCGCCCAGAATATCAGGGAGAAATCATGGCCAACGTGAAAACCGTATTGCCAAACCTGCGATGTACATTGGGCGAAGGCCCGCATTGGGACTCCCGGGAAGGTGTCCTGTATTGGGTGGATATCGTCGGGAAAACCGCCTATGCGCTCCGCCCCAATGATGGCGGATCACGCAGCTGGACCTTTGATCAGCCGGTTGCTGCAATTGTCCCGCGCGAGAATGGCGGTCTTATGGTTGCACTTGCCGATGGTTTGGCTTTCCTTGATCCGGAAAGCGGGGAAACCACGCCATTTGTCGCCCCCGATAGCGACCATGCCGGCAATCGGTCCAATGAAAGTCGCGTTGATCCGGCCGGGCGTTTCTGGCACGGCACCATGCAAAACAATATCGGCCCGAATGGCGAAGACCTGCCGGTGACGGCTTCGACCGGGACGCTTAACCGGGTCGGAGCTGACGGGGAGACAGCCCGTTTCCTGTCTGACATCGGGATTTCGAACACGCTGCTTTGGTCGGCAGATGGCACCAGAATGTTCTTTGGCGATACGATCAAAAACACGCTTAATGTCTATGATTTTGACATGGAAACCGGTGTGCCCAGCAATCCGCGCGTCTTCTTTGGTCCGCAGGATCGTGGCAATATGGATGGATCGGCCATGGATGCCGATGGCTATATCTGGAACGCGCGCTGGGGCGGGGGATGTCTGATCCGCTTTAATCCGGCAGGTGAAGTCGACAGGATCATAGATCTGCCGGTGACCCAGCCGACCAGCTGTGTGTTTGGCGGGCCGGACCTTAAAACCCTTTACATCACCTCGGCCTCGGTCGGGCTTGAGGGCAATGGCAACGAACTTGAAGGCGCACTTCTGTCGATTCAGACCGATGTCGCCGGGCTGCCCTGTACCCGTTTTGCCGGCTGATCAGCCACGGGCATTCCGGATACCGGGCATCTGTCTGATCGTGACGATATGCGTCCTGATCAGGGGGGCGTAATGGCCGCATTGCAGCATTTGATTGGGAAATAACACCTTTGCCGCTTTTTGGCCTTGGTTTTAGGTATTTTTGGCGGCAACATTGTGTGCAGAGCAACGCACACTCCAAAATACGAGCAAACCGGGGTCACAATGAATCCAGTATCGTCCGCAAAAATGTGGGTAAGGGCGTTATTTACCGTTGGCATGGTCACGATTTTATCGGGCTGTGCTGCACTTCAAACCAGCACGACCAAGGTCACCGGATCGGTTTCCTATCGTGAACGCATAGCATTGTCGCCAGACAATGCGTTTCTTGTCGTGCGGCTGCTTGATGTGTCGCGCGCCGGTGCGCCATCGGTCGAAATCGCATCCCTGCGTCAGCCGGTTTCCAGTCCGCCGATGGTCTTCGTTCTGCCCTATGACGCAGCAAAGATCGACCCGCGCATGAGTTATGCGATCGAGGCAAAAATCGTCAATGCAAATGGCGATACCTTGTTCCGCAATGATCAGTCCTATGGGGTTCTGACGCGCGGTGCGCCAAGCGATGTTGAAATTCTGGTACGTCCGGTCGCACGTACGCTTTCTGACGGGGCGCGCAAAACCAACGGCACGGACATTTCGCGCGACATTGCCGCGATTGAGGAACGGCTTCCGGCCATGCGGGTCATTCCCGGTCAGTATGTCGCAAGCGATCATACCGTCACCTACAAGGCCTATGTGTCGCCTGAAGGCGAACCGATGATGGTCGAGGAGCATCGCGACCTTGGCAAATACGGCAAGTCCGATGTGAAGCTTTATTACCGCAACAACCAGTTGCTGCGATTTTCCGAAAATGCCACCCGTGTCAATTTCGGGGGCGCGGAAAGTGATACGCCGCTTCAATACAGCCTGCAGCTTGATTTTGCCCAGGGGCGCTTTTCATCGGGAACCAAAACCGTCAATGGTATCGCAAGCAGCCCCGATGAGCATGAAGTCAGCGGGGCGCAGGCCCAAAGCAAGGTCGCACTCAGCCGCATTGACGCCATGCTGGCCCAGATGAATACCAACCCGACCGAGGCGGCTGGCCCGAAAATATTTGTCTGCGACGACAAAAGCCGGTTTTCGGTAACCTTCGAAAAGCGGATTGAACGCGCCATTGTTGAATTCCCGGGCCGCGAACCCTTGTCGCTGTCTCGGATCGAGACCGGGTCGGGATATGGCTATGGCAATGAAATCTATGAATTGCGCGGCAAGGGCGAAGATGCAATCTGGCAAACGCCGTCAGGCGATACTCATTGCGCCGTTTCGGCCGAGACTGTCAGCCTTGCGCTGGCACCGGGCAATTTCCCGGTCGTAAAGGTGGCCGAGCTTAAAGCCGCGGGCAAGGGGCTCTGGACCGAGTATTTCGAAGATTTGCAACCGGCCATCATCGCCTGTCTTGCCGAAAATCCAGGCGATCTTGTGTCGGTGCTTAAGGCCTGGCCGATGAACCATGGCATGGTTGGCGTGCGCACGGTCAATGGCAATGGCGGTCGTTATGATTGCCTTGTCCCGGCCGATGGTCTTGGCACGGTTCATACCGAACTGGTCGAAACGACCACCAACATTCTGCCCGGCGAAGACGATGTCCGCTTTACCCCGGCAACCGGTGCCTATCCCGGTGGCAAATGCTTTAGCCATGAACGGCTTGAAGATGGTGCAACCTTTGTTGGCTGGCTGTCGGAAAAGACCTGCTAGTCTGGATCGGTTTTGGATATCCATCACAAAGCCCCACAGATGCTGCGGGGCTTTTTTGACTGCGCTTCATGAAGTGCACCGTCTGGAATAAAAAAAATCCCGGCAGGGGGCTAGCCATACCGGGATTTCAAAGTCGGAATTCTTTTTATTGCCTTAGTGGGCCATGGCACCGGTTGCACAAAGCATACCTTGCGCGCCGGTCAGGACGTCGTCATTGCCAAGATTGATCGCCTGGAACCGGTGACGATCAAAATGGCCGGGCATCAAAAGCCCGCTTGCCGGTGCGGCCTTGAAGCCAAAGCGTGCGTAGTAATCCGGGTCTCCGACAAGAAGAACCGAACGGTGACCAGCCGATTGCGCAGCGTTAAGGGCTGCGTAAACCAGACCGGCACCAACACCCGATCCGCTATAGACCTTTTCAACGGCCAGCGGACCGAGCAACAGGGCAGAGCCACTATCACCCGCATTGACATTCCATAACCGGACAGTACCGATCAGCTGTTTGCCGTCGTGGGCGACAAACGCAAGACCGTCCGCCGGAAGCCGGTCGCGGCGCAGGGTTTCAGAAGATTTCTGAAACCGCGCCGGACCCATGACGCGATCAAGCAGCTTTTCACGTTCGACGTGGTCAAAGCGGCCTTCGCGATCAATCGTGATCACTGATCTGTCTTTCCCGAAAGGGTCAGATGATATAGGCGGTCAGCGGCGAGAAGCCGTTAAACGCCACAGATGCATAAGTGGTGGTGTAAGCGCCGGTTGCTTCGATCAGAACCTCGTCACCGATGGTCAGGGCAATCGGAAGGTCATAAGGTTTTTTCTCGTAAAGCACGTCGGCAGAATCACAGGTCGGACCTGCAAGCACGCACGGGGCAACATCGCCGCCATCATGAATGGTCGTGATCGGGTAACGGATCGCTTCATCCATGGTTTCGGCAAGGCCACCGAATTTACCGATATCAAGGTAAACCCAGCGCACCGGATCATCTTCGTGCTTGCGCGAAATCAGAACGACTTCGGCTTTGATCACGCCGGCATCACCAACCATGCCGCGGCCCGGTTCGATAATGGTTTCGGGCATGTGATTGCCAAAGTGGGTGTGAAGCGCGTCAATGATCGCCGAGCCATAGGCTTCGGTCGCCGGTACGTCGCGCAGGTAACGGGTCGGGAAACCCCCACCCATATTGACCATGCGAAGGACAATGCCTTTGTCGGCCAGGGTACGGAAGATCGCCGATGCTTCTGCAAGTGCGGTGTTCCAGGCATCAAGGTTGCACTGCTGCGAACCAACATGGAAGGACACGCCATAAGCGTCCAGACCCATGTGATGGGCATGTTCAAGAACTTCGAGGGCCATGCTTGGTGCGCAGCCGAATTTGCGCGACAGCGGCCATTCTGCACCAACACCATCGGTCAGGATGCGGCAGAACACACGCGATGCCGGAGCAACACGGGCAATTTTTTCGACTTCTTCGACGCAATCAACGGCGAACAGGCGAACACCCATCTGATAAGCGCGCGCAATGTCGCGTTCTTTTTTGATGGTGTTGCCAAACGAAATACGTTCAGGCGTCGCACCAGCGGCCATCGCCATTTCGATTTCGGGCACGGATGCGGTGTCGAAGTTGCTGCCAAGGTCGGCAAGCAGGCTCAGAACTTCCGGGGCCGGGTTTGCTTTGACCGCATAGAAAATGCGGGAATCCGGCAGGGCACGGGTAAAGGTCTCGTAGTTGCGCTGAACAACGTCGAGATCAACAACAAGGCACGGGCCTTCCGGTCGGTTCTGTGCGAGAAAATCAATAATACGCTGAGTTGCCATTGGGGCGTTCTCCCATTCCACGAATATGGCAGCGTGCCGGTACCTGATGCGTATGGGCGCGGTGGAGGCGCGTGACGCGGACTACCTGCGTGCTGTAAAGCTCCGGGGCCAACCGGAACTGCGAAGTTAAGTCTGCCTCGCTATGGAATGGGATGTCCCGTTCCGCACGTGGGCAATGATGGTGTGCCTCTTTAGTGTCGGTGGATTTGGACGCCACCTGAGACCAAAAAAGCCCTACACCGTCGTTGCTTTAAGTAAGTCCTACAGGGTTCCAGTAAGCAGGACCACCACAGGCACGTGCGACTTTGGGCAAGTCGCGATTTACGCCTGTTGCTTTTTCCGCGCAAGTGAAATTTTCACCCTTTTTGTCCTGAAACAATCGCAGGATCGTCGAAGAACATATGCGGCAACGCACAAAATGGCTCAAAAGGCCGTGTTTTCGGTTTGCAAGACGATGAGTTCACGCATTTTGGTATGGGGCATTGCAATTTGTGCATATCCGGGACCTGGGTGATGTTTCATGTCAGGTCTGAAACAGGTGCTCAATGGTATGGAATTGCATGAACCGGGGAAGCGTTACTGGCACGTTGCGGGGGCTGTTTCACCTGTTCGAGGCGCAACCGGATCTTGATCCGGGATTTCCGAGATAAAATGCCTGCAATAGCCGTTTTCATAAGACCCCACACTTTTGTGAAGCCGTATCGAGGCGGCGTTTTTTTCACGGACCATCGACCAAAGGGGTTTTATTCCCATTTTTTGAAACTCATCCAGCGAATAGCCGGTGATCCATTTGGCAAGTCCGGTGCCCCACCATGGGCGCAAGACGGCAATCCCTGAAAACATCCCGAAACGGGTACATTCAGTACAGGCGGCAATTTGTCCGGTCGCATCGTCACGGGCATAAACCATCCAGGCATCGTCAGTTTTGATCAGCTTCGAGATCAGATCGCTGGTGACTGTCGGATGAACATGTTCGGTACTGTAGGCTCGGTTGTAAAAATCGGCCAGTTCGCCAGCAACCTTGGGGTCGAAATGGTCGCGGTCAAAAGGATAAAGGGTCAAACCCGGCACGGGGATATAAGAATAGGGGGCGCCATCCCAGCAGAAACGAAAGCTCCGTTCGTGCAGATTCTCGGTAAATCCGCAACGCGCAAGAAACGGAATGATCTCGGCATTTTCGGGCGTGACCAGTGCATATTGATGTGTCAGGCCCCGTTGTTGAAAAACACGGTCCATCCCGTCTTTAAGGACATCCCCCACGCCCTGATTGCGATAGGGGGCGGCAACCATGTAGACAACGCTTCTGCATCCTTCAGAAAAATAGGGACGCCAGTGCGCCAGGCCCACACCGATGCACTGATCGTTGTGAGTGGCAAGGACCAGTGCCGCAAGACGGTCGAAGGGATTTTTCAGGATGGATTGCCAGAAATCGTAATAATTCGATTCCGGCTTGGTCAAGCCCCATTCCTCAACTGCGCGATAGAGCATGTCTTGCATAATGGATGGATCATATTCCGTAACAGATAGCGTTGCTGTCAGCGGGGAAGGACTGGATCGCATCGCGGGTTTCTCGACAGAGCAAAAGACAAGAAAAATGCGATTGCCGATATCGGCAATCGCGTTGAAATGCAGGGCTTGAGGTTCTTAGCTGCCTTTAAGTGCCTCAGACATCACCACTAATGCAGCCGAAGCATTGCTGCATCTGATGCATCGAGACACTCAGTTCCTCGTCCGAAGAGATGATGCAAGGTGTGAAACCACCCTGACAGGGACGAGGGTAGCCGGACATGCCGAGCTCTTCGTCATTACGGGTCAGGCTTTTTGCAGGGGGGGACATTTCAGCGTCGCCCGTAATGCCATAACCGCAAAATGGTCCCCCCGGACGCGGGCCGGGAAAGATGCCGAGCTCTTCGTCATTACGGGTCAGGCTTTTTGCAGGGGGGGACATTTCAGCGTCGCCCGTAATACCATAACCGCAAAATGGTCCCCCCGGACGCGGGCCGGGAAAGATGCCGAGATCCTCATCCGAACGGTCGAAGGAAAAACTGTTCTGTGGCTGCGAGGTCGAAAGCGGACGACCCTGGTCACTGGCAAGACGGTAAAATGCTGGCGACGGAACGGATCCGGCGGTCAGGTTTTCGTTTGTCATATCCCTGATACTCCTGATGGCGAGGTTGATGATCTGTGGAGGCGCAAGTCCAACTATCAACCAACATCAATTACGGAAGTGACATTGGTTCAAAATTGACCATTCGTACCGGAAAGTCCTGATTTTTCTATTTTTTCCGGATCTTGTTCTTGCAAAACTTTACAATAGTAATTCACGGTGCGCAACTGCAGGTTCATTCAATTGAAGTCCCATAAACGGCATCGTTAATGCTTGCCGGGTGGGGAAAGGGAGAACAGTCAAAAAATGATCGTGCCTGAGGGGTTTGTTGGCGCTAAACATCGCGCAGGGTCTGGACTTCTATCAGAACAGGATGTTGCAAATTGGACTGGTTGATTGTTGCTGTCTTTGCGGGGGTCTATTTCGGCATGGCGCTGGGGCGCTGGCCGGGGCTTGCGATCAATCGCACCGGAATTGCCGTGATCGGGGCGCTGATCCTGTTGCTGGCTGGCGCTGTCAACGGGGGTCAGGCACTGGCATCAATTGATTTTGCGACCCTGTCGGTTTTGCTGACCCTGATGGTGCTGTCATCTCAATATGCAGCCAGCGGCTTTTTTGACTGGATCGGCAATCGCATTACCCATCTTGATCTGACACCGCGCGGATTGCTTGCCGGGGTGATCATGATTTGCGGTGGCTTGTCGGCGGTCATGACCAATGATGTGGTGGTCTGGGCGGTAACGCCGATCCTGATCTCAGGGGTGATCGCGCGCGGCCTTGATCCAAAACCCTTTGTCATAGCGGTGGCCTGCGCGGCCAATGCCGGGTCGGCCGCGACCCTGATCGGCAATCCGCAAAACCTGATGATTGCCGAATTTGGGCAGCTTGATTTCATCGAATTCCTGATGGTTTGCGGTGTTCCGGCCCTGATCGGATTGCTGACTGTTTATGCCGTGCTGGTCTATGGCCCGATGACGCGTGGCGCGTTACAGCAGGTCGAAAGGATCGCAGCCGGTTCGGATGCAACGGCCGTGTTGCCTGATCGTCCAATGCTGATCAAGGCGGTGGCGGCAACCATTGCCGTGATCCTGATCTTTATCCTTGTCGATGAACGTGCGCTTTGGTGCCTGCTGATTGTTGCCATGCTGTTGCTTAGCCGCAGGCTTGGCACGGATCAGGTCCTGGGGCGGGTCGACTGGCATTTGCTGGCACTGTTTTGCGGGTTGTTCATTGTCACCGGGGCAATGTCGGGCGATGACGTGATTGCAGGGTTCTTTCGTGACATCCTGATCACGCTTCATATTGATCAGCCAGCAGTTCTTGTCGGTCTGTCACTTGCCGGATCAAACACCATTGGCAATGTGCCGCTGGTGATGATGTTGCTATCCCTTGGCCCGGACTGGTCGCAAAGCATGTTGCATGGCCTGGCTGTTTTCAGCACATTGTCGGGTAATTTTCTGATTGTTGGCTCGGTCGCCAATATCATTGCCGTTGAACAGGCCGCAAAGGCCGGAACGGTGATTTCATTTACAGATTATGCGCGCCTTGGCGTGCCGATCACGTTGATCAGTCTTGTATTGGCGCTGGGCTGGATGACACTGATTTCGTAGGATCCAAGATGACCAAGATTAAGATCACCGCAGGCCCGTTCACCTTTGACGGCGTGCTTGAAACCGAAAAAGCCCCACAGACCTGCAAGGCGTTTCTTGACCGCATGCCGTTTGAAAGCAAGGCCGTCCATGTCCGCTGGAGCGGCGAGGGTGTCTGGATGCCGCTGGGCGATTATCAGTTCGGTGTTGGTTATGAAAACCACACCAGCTTCCCCGCACCGGGCCAGATCATCCTTTATCCCGGCGGGATCAGCGAAACCGAAATCCTGCTTGCCTATGGCGGCGTTCATTTCGCCTCCAAGGTCGGCCAGCTTGCCGGTAACCATTTCATCACGGTGACCAGCAATCTCGATGACCTTGAAAAACTTGGTAAAATGACGCTGTGGGAAGGTGCGCAGCCGATCCGGTTCGAGGTGGCATGATCGCATTGTGAACGGGCACACTCGTCTTGAGGCCCGGATTGCCCTAGAAGGCTTGCAATCTTTATTAAACGGGCGAGTGATGCCGTGTTCGAGACAATCAATCTGTGGATTCAGGACCACCAACAGCTGGTCTATACCCTGATCTTTACCTATTGCGTCAGCAAGGCCAGCATCCTGCCGGTGTTTGTCGGCATCTTTGTGGTATCCGAAAGCCTGTTGCCGGGGCCGTCTATTGTCGCGATGCTGTCCGGGGCCTTTGTCGGCGATATGATACGGTTCTGGCTGGGGCGCAAATATGGTGACGCGATTATGCGCAAGCTCCCGGATGGTCTGTCAAAGTGGTTGGGCAAAACCATGCGTTTGTTTGAGCATTATGGCGTCGCCTATATCCTTTTGTGCCGCTATCCCAATACCATCCGCTCGATCAGTGTGTTTCCGGTCGGCATGAGTTCGATGTCATTCATACGCTTCCTGCCGCTTTGCATCGCATCAATCCTGCTTTGGGTCGGGATTTACTTTGCGCTTGGTTATGTGCTGGGAGAGGGGATGTCGGAACTGCTTGAACGCAACCTTACACTGCTCAGCCCGATCTTGCTGATTGTGTTCCTTGGGCTTGGCTGGTTCGGGCTTAAACGCATCGACAAGCTCGAACAGCAGGCCGAACGTGCCATCAAGTAATCAAATAGAAACGGCAGCCACACGGGCTGCCGTTTCTGTATTCAGGCTTTGTGCTGTTGCAGGGAATGTGGGGTCGGCTGATCAGGCCTGCTCGATCTGCGAAAAAAAGTATCGGTAAATTCCGTCGCCATCGCGTTTCCAGCCCATCCGTTCGTGCAACCGGATTGATGCGGCATTGCGGGTGCGTACAAGGCTCCAGAGCTTGTCGATCCCGTTTGCCCTGAAATGATCCATGCAATGGGCGGCGAGCCATTCGGCAACACCTTTGCCCCAATAGGGACGAATGACAGAAATCGCAGAGAACATTCCATCTACGCCGCATTCGGCATAGGCAACGATTGCCCCGGTTGCCTGTTCGCGGGCAAAGGCAAACCACATGCCGCCATGGGTGGCCAGTTTGCGAATGTCCTTGCCTTCAAGGTCAGCACAGGCCGGTTCATTGGCAAAGGTTCGGTTAAACAGGGTGGCCAGTTCGGCCTCGATCACCGGATCGGGATGATCGCGGTCGTAATGATGGATGCTGAGCCCTGCGACGGCGGGCTTAGCATAATCACCGCCATCCCAGATCATGCGCATTGAATCATATTCTGCCTGATGGGCAAAACCGACTTTTTCATAAAGGGTACTATATTCGGCAAGTTCCGGGGGGGCAAAGGCGACTTGCGTGGTCCATCCCCGTTGGCGAAACAGTATATCGAGATGCTGCTTCAAGGCCCGCGCAACTGTTTCCCTAGGCTGGTTGCGATCAATGAAATAGGAAACCGAGCGCGAATTTTTATCAATGGTCGGCCGCCAGTTGATCTGTGCCAGTCCGATGATCGAAGTTCCATCAAAGGCCATAACCAATCCATCAAGGATCGTTCGATGGTCTTTCAGGATTGGTTGCCAGTAATCATAGAAGGGAGAGCTTTGCTCAAGCACTCCCCAACCGGTCAGCAACGCGCGAAACGGTTCTTCCATCGTGGCGGGATCATATTGTGCGACATGCAAGGCCAAATCGGTGTCAGACATGATATCTCGGCACGCTTTCGATCAGGGCCTGTTTGCAAACAACGGCACGCCAGAGTCCCCGTTCAGGCCAAATGTTGATTATGTGGACTGGCCTGAACGGAATCCTCTTACGTCGCTTCCCCGTCTTCAGGGATGTTCGCACGACGGCAGGTCCGGGCATCTATGTAAGGGAAATTACCATACACCGCATGCCGAGTAGCAGGGTTTCGGGCCGCCGGGAATCGGTGCACTAAGCGTCAGGTCACTGTCAGAGAATTCAGACTTGTCGGCGACCGGTGCACGACACCCCAGACCGCATGAGCAGCTTTGGGTGTGAAAGCCGGGAGGCGGTGCGCTCAGATCAAGGTCGTCAAATTGAACAGACAGTTCATCTTTACCGCGCCTGACGCAAAAACTTGGTGGCTGCGGAAGGGCGGCGTTGAGATTGGCATCGCTGACATCATCACTTTCTGGCAGCAAGGTGCAAATACACTGGCACGGAGCGGGCGGGTGACTTAAAGCCAGATTGCCGTCGCTGAGCTCAGCATTTTCTGGCAGCAAGGTGCAAATACACTGGCACGGAGCGGGCGGGTGACTTAAAGCCAGATTGCTGTCGCTGAGCTCAGCATTTTCTGGCAGCAAGGTGCAAATACACTGGCACGGAGCGGGCGGGTGATTTAAAGCCAGATTGCTGTCGGTGACATCATCACTTTCTGGCCGCAGGATGGTAATACACTGCCCCGGAGCGGGCGGACGACTGAAAGCCAGATTGTTGTCGCTGACGTGATCATCGTCAAACAGACGAAGGAAAGCTGGTGTCGGCAATGACCCTGCAGCGAGATTTTCCTGTGTCATATCCAGAAACTCCTGAAACCGGTTGCCAGATATCAGTGTCATGCTGGCTATGCCCGGGTTGCCTCGGAAACAGAAATAAACGGTACAAACTTCAAAGGACGCCATATGTGAACCAAGGTTGCCCGACGAAGTGCTTGGGCACCCTTATTTATTCTTGGTGTCACAAACGTTTGGCGCGAAAAATACGCTAACATATGTCTAATATACTGTGCAACGCAGATTGCGCGATTTTTCCGATTGTGCATTGATATTTAGTTGTTTTTGCTCTTGCGTAAAAGATGCAAGGCAGGGCAACCTGATCTGAGATCTGGACGGTTATAACAACACTTGCAGGGGAAGAATGGCAATGGCGGAAGATCAGAAATACCTTGCGATTGCCCCACACTTCACCCTGCACACAATTGGCAATCACACCTACTTGCTATTGTCGGAAACCCAAAGCTTTCGCCTGAATGGCGAAAGATACGGGATTTTGTTCCCCTATCTTGATGGACGTCTGCGCGAGCAGGAGATTATCGCCCGGCTCGGTGATCGCATTCCGCCTGCGGATATATCCGAGATGATCGCGCATATGCGTAAGCGGGGCTATGTCGTTGCGATTGATCCATGGGCGGATCATGCCCGATCTGCATATTGGAGCGCCAATGTCTTGCAACCTGATGAATGTGAAAGCTTTGCCCAGTCGGTCAAGCTTGGCGTTGTCGGGCTGGGTCGAGATGGGGCTGCCGGGTCGGTGCAGGCGTCCGAACTTGCCGCGATGCTTATGGCGCAAGGTTTCAGCATTACCGATTTTAAAAATGCCAATCTGACCATTGTTCTGACCGAAGACTATCTGCAACCGGCACTTTCGGATTTCGCCCGCATGGCGGCTAAACGCGAAATGGCATGGGTGCCGTTCAAGCCAGGTGGATTAAACGCATGGTTTGGGCCCGTCATTGGGGCTGATAGCGGTGCGGGCAATTGTTATTTCTGTCTGGCAAGGCGACTGGCCGAACATCGTCAGGGCGATACAGTGGCCCCGGCATCACCAGAAGGCGCCCGTCCGGCACGGGCCTTTACCAAGGCCAGTCTGGCGGTTGCATTTGGTCGGGCGACGCTTGAAACGGTGCGTCTGAGTTTTGGCCTGTGTGATGATCTTCGCACGAAGTTGCAGGTCTGGTCGTTAAGCGATGGGGTGAATGAGCAGCATGGCGTGCCGTTATTTGCCGATTGTCCCGAACATGCTCTGCAATCAACACCGCAAACACCCGATCAGATGCATCGACCAATCACCCTGTCACGGATCAAAAATCAGGATGGGGCGGATGGCGGATGGCGGGCGCTGACCCCGGAACAGGCACTGGCCAGACTGGAACCGATTGTCAGCCCCCTGACCGGGATTGTTGGCCATCTGCACAAGGCTGATCTGGCGGAGGGGCTGCATGTTTATTCCGCCTCGCAGGGACGCCGGATGTCGATTGATCCACGTCAGAACCGATCGCTTGGGCGTCCGGGCGGGGCCGCAGGAAAGGGGTTAAGTGACAGTCAGGCCAAGATCAGCTGTCTGGCCGAGGCTGTTGAACGCTATAGTGCGCAATGGTCGGGCTCCGAACCCCGCCATCAGGCAAGCTGGCGGGAAATTCGCGAACATGCCCCGCATCCTGCTTCGTTTCTGGACTATGCCGCGCAGCAATATCAGAACCGCGAAAGCCTGAACCGGAATGCCACCACGATGGCCCGCATTCCCGAACCGTTTGACGAGACAGCGGTGATTGACTGGACCCCGGCCTGGTCGCTGCGGGATCACGCGCCGCGCTGGGTGCCGACCCGGTTCTGTTATTACGAATATCGGGGTAATGCGCCCGGTGATCATGATTTCTGTATGGCGGATTCAAATGGCTGTGCGACAGGTGGCAGCATCGAAGAAGCAATCCTGCAGGGGGTGCTTGAACTGGTTGAACGCGATGCGATTTCGATCTGGTGGTATAACCGCCTTGTGCCACGGCGCGTATCGCTTGACGGGCTTGATGATGCGTTTGTTGCCAATATGCAGGCCCATTACCAGTCACTGGGACGAACGTTCTGGGTGATTGATCTGACCACCGATCTTGGGATTCCGGTGATGATTGCTGCATCGGCCAAACAGGATGGCAGCCGGGTATTGCTTGGTTTCGGATCACATCTTGACGGGCGGATTGCCGCTTTGCGTGCCCTGACCGAACTCAACCAGATTTTGATGCATGATGATATCGAGCCCTCAACGATCCAGACCAAGGGCGGGATCGAAGATGCTATGATGGAATGGCTGGCAACCGCCAATCTCGCCGACCATCCCTATATTGCCGGGACCGGTGCGGAAAAGTCGGTCGATGATCTTCCAAGCGCCGGGTTTGATACGATTGATCAGGCAGTCCGGTTTTGTGTCGATCGGATGGCAGAAGAAGGGCTCGATACCATTGTTGTCGATTACAGCCGCCCGGACCTGCCGCTTTCCTGTGTTCGTGTTGTGGTGCCGGGGCTGCGTCATTTCTGGAACCGCCGTGCGCCGGGACGGCTGTTTGATGCGCCGGTCAAGATGGGCGCACTTGATCACCCCCATAGCTATGACGATCTGCACCCCTTGGCCTTTTTCCTGTGAGGCGTCATGACTGCGAATGCATCGACTGGATCTGCTTTTTTTGCATCTTCTGACCCCTATCTTGGTATCGGGCTTGGTCCCCATGTTCGGGCGGTCTCATTCGATGAGACCGGTGGGCGCATGGTGTTGAAAACGGCCTTTGGCGATGAACCGACGCTTTATGATCATCCAACCGGTTGGTCAGACCCGCGGTTTGTCGATCTGGTCGCATCCTGGGGTGTCGACAATGGGGTGCCGGTTGCAACGCTCTGTGAACAGATTGGCGATATCTGCCCCGAACTGAACGAGGAACAGGTTTGGAAAAAGGCCGATCAATTGCTACATGAGCTGGCCAAGGTTCAGGCGTTGCAGTGGTGGTATTGGCCAGATAAATCTTCTGGTGCGCCGCTGTGTCATATTGAGTCAGGGTCGCGGCTTTATTATACGCCGCTTGAAATCGGGGCGGCGCCCGAGGATGCAGAGATTTCGCGCTTTGCCTTTGTCCAGCGCGAAGGCGGCAAGACAGTTCTTGAAAACTGTGAGATCGGTGTGCGGTTGGTGCTTGGTCCGCAGGGTGACGGGTTGCTGGCCCACATCTTTGGCGATCCGAAGCATGGCAATAGCATGAATTCAGGCGATGAAGGCAAACTGGCCTATCCCGGTTTCTGGCATTTTCTGTGGCGGTTCGGCTTTTTGCAAAGCCCGTCTCATGACAGTTTTGATCGTCAAAGCTGGGAATTTCATGAACGGCTGTTCCATTCCCGATCCCGCAGTTTTCTGGATCAGAGAATGATTGGCGGGACCTATCGGTTCAAGGACAAGGTGCCATCCCTACCCGCGATCAAGGCGCCAATGTCTGCCCACAAGATCGCATTGCCGCGCCCGGATGACAATTCAGCCGATGCCAAGCATAAGCCACTTTCGCTTTATGATGTGATGGATGCGCGCAAATCCATCCGCGAACCGGGCGCTCGCCCGCTGAGGCTTGATGATCTGGGCGGTTTTTTATGGCGGTCTGTTTCTACCCGCAAACATATCAAGCATGGCACGTCGCAGGATTTGCTGGAACGTCCGGTTCCTGCCGGTGGCGCGATCCACGAGATCGAAATCTATCTGGTCATCAATCGCTGCGATGGTTTGAAACCGGGCATCTATCATTATCAGGGGGCGGAACATGCACTTTATGCCTTGCCTGCTCGTGAACAGGTGCGCAAAGCCATCCTTGGTGTGGCAAGCGGTGCCACGGGTCTTGGTTCCAAGTTACCCGATAGTCTGATCGTGATGGCAAGCCGGATGCCGCGCCTTGGCTGGAAATACCAGAATCTCTGTTATCGGCTTTCGCTGCTTAATGCAGGGGTGATGATGGAAGCCTTCTATCTGGTGGCAACTGAAATGGGGTTGTCGCCCTGTGCCACCGGAAGCGGCGATAGCGCGCTGTTTGCGCTTGCCACAGGTCTTGGCATCGAGCATGAAACTGCGATTGGCGAATTCATCCTGAATGGCCCGCCGATCAAGAAATACTATCACTGATCCGGGCTGAAGTGATCCGGGGACTGCCGACTTTGGATTTGGTGGGCCAAACAAAAAAACCGCCGGGATTGTCCGGCGGTTTTGTGTGATCAGCAATCTGAAGAATGCTTATTCCGCAGCAATCGTCTTGCCGTCTTTTTCAAGCATCTCGCCCTGTTTGCGTTTGGCAAGGATTTCGCGTGCCTTGGCATAGGTGTCATCGTGCCAGAAGATCAGGCAACCGTTACAGCCACGGCCACAGCAACCCTTGGTGCCCACACGCGGTGTACGGAAAGAACGTTCTTTCTGACGATCATCAAGGGCGGTCTGAAGCGCATCACGTTTGGCGTCATAGCGGTCTTCATTGCCTTTGCCCATCTCGATCTTGTGGCCTTCCTGATCAAGTTTCAGGCGCTGCCATTCGTCTTCCGAAAGGGCTTTTTCCTTGCGCACGATGGTCATCGGAAGCACTTCGCGACGCAGGAATTCCGGGTCTTCCTGTTCAAACAGCGAGAACGGAAGGCGGATGCGCGGATGGGTATTGGCGTGGACAGCTTCGCCGACCTTGCCGGTTTTGGCGTCGATGAATTCATACATGCGGATGAAAATGGTCTGGCGCGAGCGCGGCGGGACGATTTCAATCACGTCACCGGGCAGCATTCGGTTCTTGACCGACATGATAAAGGCGTCATCTTCGACTTCCTCGATCATTCCGGCAAATTCCCAATCCGACACATTGGTATTGCTGTCATAGCCATGCGCATAGTTGGTCAGGCGACCATCATGGAAGGCAAGGGTGTAACCCCGGTTCGGAATGGTCGACAGTTCCTTCATATATTCGTCGGCTGACCAGTTTTCCGGATCCTTGTACCAGTCATCAATCGCCATGCGATAGGCACGGGCAACGAGGCCTGCGTAATAGGGGCTTTTGCCACGGCCTTCGACCTTGAGGCTGTCGACGCCGATTTTCAGGTAATCTTCAAGCTTCGGCATGATGCAAAGATCACGCGAGTTCAGGATATAGGAGCCGCGCTCGTCTTCCTGAATTTCCATCAGTTCGCCCGGACGCATGTCTTCTTCAAGGAAGAAGTCAAACATCTCAAGGTTTTCTTCGGTCAGGTTCAGTTCCTTGACCGTGCCGTCCTTGAGCTTCATATGGACTTTGTATTTCCAGCGGCACGAGTTCGCACAGGCCCCCTGATTGGCGCCACGTTCGGCCATGAAGTTCGACAAAAGGCAACGACCCGAATAGGTCATGCACATCGAACCATGCACAAAGGCCTCGATCTTGATGTCCTGGCATTTTTCGCGGATTTCGGTCAGCTCGGCATAGGAAACCTCGCGGCCGAGCACCACAAGCTTTGCCCCGATGCTTTGCCAGAATTTCACCGACTGCCAGGAACAGACATTGGCCTGTGTCGAAACATGCAAATCAAGTTCCGGCGCATGTTCACGCACAAACATGAAAACACCGGGATCAGCAACGATCAGACCATCCGGGCGGACCTTGCGCACGGTATCGACATATTCCGGAAGCTTGTCGATATCCTTGTTATGCGAAAACAGGTTCAGCGTCAGATAAACGCGCACACCGTGGCTATGGGCAAAGTCGATGCCTTCGACCACGTCTTCAAGCGACAACTGGCTTTTGACACGCAAGGACAGGTCGGGCGTGCCCATGTAAACGGCGTCTGCACCATAAAGCACAGCCACTTTCAGTTTTTCGAGCGAACCTGCCGGCATCAGCAATTCGGAACGGCGCGATTGATTACTCATCACTTGGGTCTTTTCGTCGGTATGCGGGAAATCTCTCTGTCCCGTTTCATATGGGACTTGGCGCGCTTCATAACATGGCGCGACCAGATTTCCGACCAAAATCGCATATTCAAGCCCGTTTGCATAGGTCGCAGCCCTGCGTACCCGCCATGCCCGGTGCGCAGGGCTGCGGATTATCGTATGCCGACTGGGGGGTGATTGCAGCCAGACCGACGCTCAATCAGGCTTAGGAAACCGGATCCTGCGGATCGGGATCAATCGGGCGCGGACGGCCTTCATCGTCAAGGGCGACGAAGGTAAAGACGCCTTCGGTCACTTTATCAGACGTTTCGGCAAAGCGTGTCTGACGCCAGGCTTCGACATTGATGCGAAGCGATGTGCGCCCGGTATGGATGATTTCGGTAAAGAACGAAACTTCATCGCCGACATGCACCGGGCGCAGGAACGACATGGTATCGACAAAGACCGTGGCGGTTCTGCCCTTGGCCCGGCGTGCCGCCGCGGTACCCGCGGCAAGGTCCATTTGCGACATCAGCCAGCCGCCAAAGATATCGCCGCTCGGATTGGTATCAGAAGGCATTGCAACGGCCCGGACCGAAGGTTGACGATCGGGAAGGATGTCCGTTGCGGTTTCTTTTGATGTCATTACAGGCGTTCCGAAATGGGTTATTCGCGCAACGTTACTTTAGTTTATCTAATTAAAGCCAGCGTAAAGTATTGCCAAATCAGCGCTCTACCAGATGTCACGTAGTCTGAAACACAATGCGGACCGGGCCGTGTCAGAGGTGAGTTTCAAGGGGAATTCAGCCATATTCAGAGCCTGACAAGAATTCGGATTTTTAATCTTGACCAAATGATCAGGATTGGACATGCTGTATCTGTCAGAGAGAGGCATCTGTACGTGTAATCAACCGGGGATAACCCCGAAACTATAATCACACGACAGATTAGATACTGGGAAAAGTCCGGCATTGTCCGGACGGATACGCCAAGAATGTCAGAACAGGAAGACCCAGAGTTGGTCGGGCCCGCCCGTCCGCGCACGCTATAAATCTATCCTGATCCCGTATGCGGGATCGCAGTGCCCGCGCTGGTCAGACTGTTTTTGCATTCTTGTTTTGTCTCTCGATGACATCAGGAGAGGACGCCTTTTTGGCAGGGAGACAAAACCAATGACCACCTTGCAGGCCAAGCAAGTTTCCAAATCCGGTGCCATCCATGGTGGGGCCGGGCACAATGCAGCAGATGACGGTTTTTCCGATCTGCATCCGGCATATTCCACCCTTCAGGCAATGGCAGAAAGCAATCGCTGCCTTTATTGCTATGACGCCCCTTGTGTCACCGCATGCCCGACATCAATCGACATTCCGACCTTCATCCGCAAGATCAGCACCGGCAACCCGGATGGTGCGGCAAAGACCATTTTGTCGGCCAATATCATGGGCGGCACCTGTGCCCGTGCCTGCCCGACCGAAGTTCTGTGCGAACAGGCCTGTGTGCGCAATGTCGCCGAAGATACCGCCGTTGAAATCGGAAGCCTGCAACGCTTTGCCGTTGATCATCTGATGGCGCGCGATCTGCCCCATCCGTTCAAGCGTGCGCCGGAAACCGGCAAGAATATTGCCGTGATCGGGGCCGGTCCGGCGGGGCTTTCATGTGCGCACCGTGCCGCCATGCTGGGTCACAATGTGACCGTATTCGAAGCCAAGGCAAAGCCGGGCGGTCTGAACGAATATGGTCTGGCCGCCTATAAGATGACCAATGATTTCGCCCAGCGCGAAGTTGAATTCCTGCTTGGCATCGGCGGCATTCGCATCGAATACGGCAAGGCGCTTGGCAAGGATATCAGCCTTGCTGCCCTTAAGGATTCCTATGACGCGGTATTTGTTGGTGTCGGTCTTGGATCGACCAACAATCTTGGACTTACGGGCGAAGATTTCCCGGGCGTTGATGACGCGATCAGCTTTATCGAGAAGCTCCGTCAGACCGAACCGAAATCCGACATGCCGGTTGGCAATAATGTGATTGTCATTGGCGGCGGTAACACCGCAATCGATGCCGCAGTTCAGGCCAAACGCCTTGGTGCCGATGAAGTCACCCTTGTTTACCGTCGCGGTGCCGAAAACATGTCGGCGACCGAGTTCGAACAGGATCTTGCGAAAACCAACGGTGTTGTCGTTCGCTATTGGGCCAAGCCCGTTGCGATCAAGGCCAATGGCAAGCTTCTGGGCATGGAGTTCGAGAAAACCGAACTGGATGCCAGCGGCAAGCTTGTCGGTACCGGCGAGACCTTTGAAGTGCGTGCCGACCAGATTTTGAAAGCCATCGGACAGAAAATCAAAACCGATGACCTTGCCGGAATGGAGATCGCCGGTGGCAAAATCGTGGTCGATGAAAACTATCAGACAACAGCCCCGGGCGTGTTCGCCGGTGGGGACTGCATCAAAAGTGGCGAAGACCTGACTGTTCAGTCGGTCGAGGACGGCAAACAGGCCGCCATCGCCATCGATGCATTCCTGAAATCCGCTTGAACCGTAGCCAAAGGGAGAGAGAAAAATGGCTGATCTAAGCTGCAAAATCGCCGGAATTGATTCGCTTAACCCGTTCTGGCTGGCTTCTGCACCGCCGACCGATAAGAAATACAACGTCGTTCGCGCCTTTGAAGCAGGATGGGGCGGGGTTGTCTGGAAGACGCTGGGCATTGATCCGCCCGTGATCAACGTATCGTCGCGTTATGGTGCCCATCATGACCAGAACCGCCGTCTGCTTGGCATCAACAATATCGAACTGATTTCCGACCGGCCACTTGCCGTCAACCTTCAGGAAATCCGCGAATGCCGTGCGGAATATCCCGATCATGTCATTATCGGATCGATGATGGCCCCGATCGAGGAGCGCGCCTGGAAGGACCTTGCCCAGCAGATCGCCGAAAGCGGTGTGCACGGGATCGAGCTTAACCTTGGTTGCCCGCATGGTATGTGCGAACGCGGCATGGGCTCGGCCATTGGTCAGGTGCCTGAAATGGTTGAGCAGGTCACCCGCTGGGTCAAGGAAAGCGTTGATATTCCAGTCTTTACCAAACTGACCCCGAACATCACCAACATCCTGTGGTCGGCCGAGGCTGCCTATAAGGGCGGTGCGGATGCGGTATCACTGATTAACACCGTTAACTCGATCATTTCGGTCGATATCGATCAGATGGTGCCCGAACCGATGGTCGATGGCAAAGGGACCCATGGCGGTTATTGCGGATCGGCAGTCAAGCCGATTGCACTGAACATGGTTGCTGAAATCGCGCGCAGCCCGGAAACGAAGAACCTTCACATTTCCGGTATCGGTGGCATCACCACCTGGAAAGATGCGGTCGAATTCATGGCGCTGGGGTCTAACGCAGTTCAGGTTTGTACCGCTGCGATGATCTATGGCTTCCGTGTGGTCGATGATCTGATCGACGGCATGAGCCAGTGGATGGATGACAAGGGCTACACCAGTGTCGAACAGTTCACCCGTGCGGCCGTTCCGCAGGTTGCGGACTGGAACGAGCTGAACATGAACTTTGACACCAAGGCCGTGATCAACCCGGATAACTGCATCGAATGCGGTCGTTGCCATATCGCATGTGAGGATACCTCACATCAGGCAATCACCATGACCAACAAGCCTGAAGGCGGCCGTCTGTTCGAGGTTGTCGACGAGGAATGTGTTGGCTGTAACCTTTGCTATCACATCTGTCCGGTGCCCGACTGCATCACGATGGAACCGGTCAAAACCGACAAGCCGCCAATGACCTGGCCGGAACATCCATTGAACCCGATGCGTATGGCTGCGGAATAATCCATCAGCGCCACCAACCTAAAAGGATTGAATAATGACTCTTCAACCCAGTGTTCGAAATCTGTCAATTGACGGTGACCGCCTTTGGGACAGCCTGATGGAAATGGCCAAAATCGGCAAAACTGCAAAGGACGGCGTATGCCGTCTGGCGCTGACCGATCTTGACCGCGAAAGCCGCGATCTGTTTATCAAATGGTGCGAGGCCGAGGGATGCTCGATCCGCATCGACAAGATGGGCAATATCTTTGCCCGTCGTGAAGGCCGTAATCCCGACCTGCCACCGGTCGTGATGGGCAGTCACCTTGATAGTCAGCCGACCGGCGGTAAATATGACGGCGTTTATGGCGTGCTCTCGGGGCTTGAAGTCATCCGTGCGCTCAATGAAGCCAAATACGAAACCGAAGCCCCGCTGGAAGTTGTGTGCTGGACAAATGAGGAAGGCTCACGTTTTGCACCGGCAATGGTGGCATCAGGCGTTTTTGCCAAGGTTTTTGACCTTGAATACGGTCATTCACGGGCCGATGTTGACGGCAAGACCATGGGCGAGGAACTGACGCGGATCGGCTATATGGGCCCGGACGAGCCGACCATTGATGCCCATCCGATGGGGGCCTATTTCGAAGCCCATATCGAACAGGGCCCGATCCTTGAAGACGAAGGCAAGGATATCGGTATCGTCACCGATGCACAGGGGCAGCGCTGGTACGAAATCAAATTCACCGGTGTCGAAGCCCATGCCGGTCCGACCCCGATGAAAACGCGCAAGGATGCGTTGCTTGGTGCGGCGCGCGTGATTGATCTGGTCAACAAGATCGGTCTGGATCGATCCCCGCTTGCCTGTGCCACGGTGGGCATGATGCAAATCCATCCGAATTCACGCAACGTCATCCCGGGTGAAGTCTTCTTCACGGTCGATTTCCGTCATCCCGATGATGCGGTGCTGGCCGATATGGACAAGGCCCTTCGCGAAGGGGTGGAGAAAATCGCAGCCGAGATCGGCCTTCAGACCGAGCTTGAACAGATTTTCTATTACGCCCCGGTGCCGTTCGATGCGTCCTGTGTTGATGCGGTACGCAAGGGTGCGGAACTTGGCGGGTTCTCGGCCCGTGAAATCGTGTCGGGTGCCGGGCATGATGCCTGCTATCTCGCACAGGTCTGCCCGACGGCCATGATCTTTATCCCCTGTGTGGACGGGATTTCGCACAACGAAATCGAGGAAGTCCACAAACACTGGTCGGATGCTGGCGGACAGGTTCTGCTGCACGCGGTTCTGGCCAAGGCCGACGAAACCGTCATGCAGAAATCAGACTGATTTCAGGATTTTCGATCTCCCGTGGCTGACCATGCAGCCACCCAGAGCGGGGCGGGTTTTATACCCGCCCTTCTTTTTGTCCGGATTTCGGGACTAGGCCGGGACCGGGTGAATGACCTTGGTAAAGGGTTCTTCCTGTCCCTCGGCAATCCAGTGCGCCCAATAGCGGTTCTGACCATTGCGGTCGTCGGGCTCCAGACACAGGAAGTTGCGCGCCCCGACAAATTTGACATCCGCCCCCGGCAGATTTGCCATCCGTGACTGAATGCCCGGATCAATTTCCTTGTCGTTATCCAGCAGGTGGCGAAGGGCAAACAGTACCATCTTGCTTGGGGCCGGATGGACGATGGCCGATGAAATCAGCTGATTGATGACGCGCGTTTTACCGTCATATTCCATGCGGTCATTTTGCAGAATACCAAGGGCTGCGACATGAACATCGCCCGACAGAATGGTGATCCGCATGCCGGTTTTCTGGAAATCAAACAGGCGATGAACCATGCGGGTGCGTTCGCCCTTGTGGCTTCGGCTGCTCCAGTGATCCTGAAGATCGTCTTCCAGTTCCTGTTGGCCGGGCACCACGCCAAGCAGGCTTTCAAGCACATTGAAATCGGGATAGACCACCGGGATGCTCGACATCACAAACAGATGTTTGATGTCGGCCAGACCCGAAACCCAGTCATAAATCTGTTTCCAGTGATCGTTTGACAGAACCTGACGCTGGCTGCGTTCGGATCGCATATCAAGGCACAGAATGGCGGTATCGCCAATCACATGGCCCATCGAAAACCCGTAATCGGGGGCCAGATAGGCGTCCGGCTTTTGACCGCCCGGCGCAATATGTTGCTGAAAGACGCCAAAGGCTTTGGTTGCGATGGCGCCGATCCCCTGAAACACCGCACAGTCCTGACGGGCAGGCGGGTAGGAGCCCCAGCCATCAAAGATGTCATGGTCATCCCAGATCGTAATCGACGGGATGCTGGCCATCATGGCGCGGACTTCCGGCTGTGCCCAGCGTTCGGTGTAAAGGTTGAAATAAAATGCTTCGACCTGCTTTTCCATGATCTTGGTAAAGCTTGCCTTGTTTGCAGCGTCGTTGGGTTTGTTGTTCCATTCCTTGATGGATGGGACGACTTCCCAGATGGAATCCGCATAGACCTGATCGCCGCCCAAAAGCATCAGATGGATGGGCTTGTTGTCATGGCGTTTGGCCATTTCCTGCCACATCCGGTTTTTGACCTCGACACCTTTCATGACCTTTTGCGATGAAAACCCGTTGCAGGATGCATAGGACATGTTGGGTGCATCCCCCTTGGCGGGCAGGTGGATGTCATAATAGACGCCATCTTCAAGGCTGTAGGTCAGGGTGGCGGGGGTGTCGGAAAGCGGGGTTTCAAAGGCAAGACAATGGGCAAAGTGCTTGCCGTTTTGCCAGATGGTTTGTGCATCGCCCGCAATGGCGGCGTGCCCGTTCGTAAAGAATATCGGGCAGGGCTGATCGCTGTCGGTGACGATCAGGGCACTTAGTTTCCAGCGATTGCTGGCCTTGTCATATCCCTTGAATGACAGAACGGGTCCCATCAGGATTTTCATTGATCCTCCCCTGCGGTGCGGGCCGCAAAATAAAAGTTTTCCTGAATATAACTTTGACAACTTTAAGTCGAAATCGACCGCAGGAAAAGAGGGCAGGGGCAAACATTCCTTATTCAAGCTGCTGATGGTCAGATCATCCTAGCTGCCGCTTTCGGCATTCAGAATGATGTGATTCTGTGTCCAGAGTTCGAGTGTCCCGTCTTCATCAAGGGCCTCGATCAGCAGATTGATATTTGCAATGTCGCGCACACAGGGGCTTGAGCGGGAAAACAGGAAAAGTACCTCGTTACGGACCAGTGGCGGTTCAACGGCTTTGATCTTGTCGGTCAGTTTGTCACGATACAGGTTGCTCAGACCGTCATAGCGGCCCAGCATGACGTAATCGACGCGACCATTGAGCAGGATATTGAAAATCTTGTTACCGGTCGGCGAGAAAATCATATCAAGATTATCCTGCGCATAGCGATCCAGTTTGTCGCCATAACTGCCCCCTTGCGGGCGGGCACCGGTATAGCCGATCAGGTCCTGTAGTTCTTCGACATCAAAAAGATTGTCATGTCGTTGAAAGACCATGATGTCATCGGACGCAAAAGCCGTGCTGTAGTGGAACATCTGGTCGCGTTCCGTGGTGAAATAGGCCCCGGCAATGACATCAAGTTCACCCTGTTCGAGCATCTGCAAGGCGCGGGTCCAGGGAATTTCAAGCTGAAGCGACAGATGCGTGCCGGTGTGGGCGCTATAGCGACGCAAGATATCAATCGCAACCCCGACCTGCCGGCCATCGGCATCAATATAGGAAATCGGTTCCCACCCGTCCGCTCCGCCAACAGACATGGTACTGCAAGGCCGCATCAGCGTGCCGTTCAGGGGGGATTTTTCAGATCCATCCGCCGCAAGCGCAAGGCCGTCAAACAAGGAAATCATGCCACCAACAAGGATGACTGCAATGCAAGCTCCTGCGACGCGGGTCGACGATATGTGACGCGTCATTTTGGTCCCGGGCAATCATGTTGCAGATACTGCGTCTACAGATTTGTCCGGTCGGACGTTTGCACAACTATGCAGAAGTGGTGCCAGCCCACCCCCTTTGAGGTGGTTCCTGGCGAATGATCAATTAAGCCCGACGCCTTTCAGGATGATTTTAACAACATTTTCCTTGGCCTCGGCGAACTGTTCTTCGCTAAGCGGCTTGTCATTGTTGAAAATCTCGATCTGGCGGCCAAAGTCGGCATAATGCTGGGTGGTGGCAAAGATCATATACATCAGCGAATAGGGTTCGATGTCATCCATCTTGCCTTCGTCGATCCAGCCTCTGATCACCACAACACGGCTATCAAGCCAGTTCTTGACGGTGGTCGAGATGTAATCGGACGAGAATTTGGCCCCACGGATGATTTCATGGGCCCAAAGGCGCGAACCATAGGGGCGGGCACGCGACAAATCCATCTTGGCTTCGATATAGCCGCGCAGGATCACGGCCGGGTCGGCACTGTTGTCAAAGGTCATGGCGGCTTCAAGCCAGTGATCACAGACATCTTCCATGATCCGGCGATACAGCGCCTCCTTGGTGCTGAAATAGTAATGCACGTTGGCCTTGGGCACATTGGCGATTTCGGCAATACGTGCGGTGGTCGCCCCCTTGAAGCCGTAATCAGCAAAAACCTGTTCTGCGGCGGCAAGAATCTGTTCTTCGTTTTCCTGTCGGATCGCGGCCTTGTGTGCCCCGTTTACTGCGGGTTTGGCGCCTATCCGTGTGTCCTGTTTCGAGCCGCTTTTTACTGAGGTCATTCGTGCTCTCTGATTTGTGTCATTTATCTTGACCGTTTGGTCAGGTTAAAATAACCTCTACCACAAATATGCAAAAGAAACTTTTTTATGCGCGTCGTTCTTGACCAGGGTCGAGAGTCGGGTTTGTCCGAAATATCGAACAGCACCGATGAAAGATAAAGAGAAAATAGACGCCATAAATAAAAAACAGGGTCGCTGAAATGGTGTTTGACGGTCGAATATTCGAAACAATTTCCCGGTAGCGTTTAAGCTCTAGTGCGTGGGCGTGTCTCATGCTAACGATTTTTGCGCGCCTGCCTGTCAGGCCGTTCCGGAAATCGAATGTGCGACATTTTGGTCACTTGGCCAATTTTGTCAGGCAAACGGAATAAAAGATGTCAGATGCCGGAAATACGGGTGCCCGCCATCCGTCCGGGATCAGGGAAGTAATAAAAAAGGTACGGGAGACCTTTTATGACAGCCACCACGAAAATCAGCCGTCCGAACGATCTTTCAGCGTTCTGGATGCCTTTTACGGCCAATCGCCAGTTCAAGCAGACCCCACGTATGCTGGTCTCTGCCGATGGCATGTATTACAAAACCGACGATAATCGTGAAATCCTTGACGGTACTGCGGGCCTTTGGTGCTGCAACGCCGGTCACAAGCGTCCGAAAATCGTCGAAGCCGTCAAGGCGCAGATGGACGAACTGGATTATGCGCCAGCATTCCAGATGGGCCATCCCAAGGCGTTTGAACTTGCCAGCCGTCTGGCACAGTTGATGCCGGGCAATCTCAACCATGTTTTCTACACCAATTCCGGTTCTGAATCGGTTGAAACCGCCCTTAAGATTGCACTGGCCTATCACCGCGCACGCGGCGACGGTCAGCGTACCCGTCTGATCGGTCGTGAACGCGGCTATCACGGTGTTAACTTTGGCGGCATTTCGGTTGGTGGTATTTCGGGCAACCGCAAGACCTTTGGCCAGATGCTGGGCGGTGTTGACCATATGCGTCACACCTATCTGCCAGAAGAAAACGGTGTGACCCGCGGGATGCCCGAACATGGCGCGTTTCTGGCCGATGATCTTGAGCGCATCTGCGCGCTGCATGATCCGTCAACCATTGCCGCCGTGATTGTCGAGCCGGTTGCCGGTTCGACCGGTGTTCTGATCCCGCCGAAAGGCTATCTGGAACGTCTGCGCGAGATTTGCACCAAGCATGGCATCCTTCTGATATTTGATGAAGTCATCACCGGCTTTGGCCGTCTGGGTGCGCCGTTCGCGGTTGACTATTTCGGTGTTCAGCCCGATCTGGTCACGACCGCAAAGGGCCTGACCAACGGGACGATCCCGATGGGTGCGGTCTTTGCGACCGACGAGATTCATGATGCCTTCATGACCGGCCCGGAAAACATGATCGAGCTGTTCCATGGCTATACCTATTCGGGCAACCCGGTTGCCTGTGCGGCTGGCCTTGCGACCCTTGAGACCTATGAAGAAGAAGGTCTTTATGAAAAGGGCAAGGAACTTGGCCAGTATTGGGAAGATGCGGTTCACAGCCTGATTGATCTGCCGCGCGTCAAGGATATCCGTAACCTTGGCCTGATCGGGGCGATCGAACTTGAAGGGATCGAAGGTTTCCCGACCAAGCGTGCGTTCAGTGCATTCCTCAAGGCATTTGAGAAAGGCATCCTGATCCGCACCACGGGCGATATCATTGCGCTTTCACCGCCGCTGATCATTGAAAAATCACATATCGATCAGCTGTTTGGTACATTGCGCGACGTGCTTAAAGAGATCGATTAAGATCGAAGACTGATACCCATCGCCCGGTGACGGGCGATGGGGGCTTGCCGGATCGACAAAAAAATACCTGATCAGGCAACGCCACTGAGGAAACATCTGTTTCGCGATTTTTCCGACCGCGTCCCGTCTGGGAACAGACCCGCATAAAAACAAAAGGGTCTTTGGGGCGCGTAAGGACATAAGTCCGTCAGACCACAAAAGTGGCAAGGACATAAAATATCAGATCAAGGAGGTATCTCGGATGTCAATGCTGAGAGGCGGCCTGATTCAAATGAGCCTTAAGGGTTCAACTGATCAGACCCCCGAAGAAATCCGCAAGGCCATGATCGACGCACATCTGCCCCTTATTGAAGAGGCGGGTAAAAAAGGCGTGCAGGTCCTGTGCTTTCAGGAGGTTTTCACACAGCCCTATTTCTGTCCGAGCCAGGACAAGAAATGGTACGCGGCCGCGGAAAAAATTCCCGATGGTCCGACCACACAACTGATGTGCGAACTGGCAGCCAAATACAAAATGGTGATCGTTGTTCCGATCTATGAGGAAGACATTACCGGGGTGTATTACAACACTGCTGCGGTGATTGACGCCGATGGCACCTATCTTGGTAAATACCGCAAAACCCATATCCCTCATGTCGCCGGTTTCTGGGAGAAATTCTTCTTCAAGCCGGGCGCTTCGGACTGGCCGGTCTTTGAGACCCAGTATTGCAAGCTTGGCGTTTATATCTGCTATGACCGCCACTTCCCGGAAGGCTGGCGTGCGCTGGCGCTTAATGGTGCGGAATATATCGTCAATCCGTCGGCCACGGTTGCAGGCGTCTCGGAATATATCTGGAAACTCGAACAGCCTGCATCGGCGGTTGCCAATGGCTGCTTTATCGGGGCGATCAACCGGGTTGGCCGCGAACAGCCGTGGGATATTGGCGAGTTTTACGGTCAAAGCTATTTCGTCAATCCGCGTGGCGAGATCGAAGCCCAGGCTTCGCGCGACAAGGACGAATTGCTGGTCCATGACATGGATATGTCGATGGTGCGTGAAATCCGCAATAACTGGCAATTCTTCCGCGACCGTCGTCCGTCGACCTATACGCGCCTGACGGACGGAAACTGATTTCTGGATACCGGCAAGCGGGCAAAGATCTGCTTGCCGTTTTGCTTTGACCGACATGAACGGGCCATGATCCCGTAATCCCGGCAATGACCGGGCAGACGCAACACATGCATCTGATCAAATGTTGGCAAGGTCCAGGGCAACGTCCCTGAAGGGAAGCTTCCATCGAGTGTGCCAGAAAAGTCTTTTCTGGTTCCGAGAGAGACATACGATCAGGGGAAACCCCATGACGCTAAAACAAGTCGTCAATAATGTTGCTGAGATGCCCGCATCAAAGAACGCAGTTGTTGATATCAAAAACCTGTCGCTGACCTTTCAGACGGCGGACGGTCCGGTTTATGCGCTTTCTGATGTTGATCTGACGATCAATGAAGGCGATTTCGTTTCCTTTATCGGCCCGTCGGGCTGTGGCAAGACCACGCTGTTGCGCGTGATCGCCGACCTTGAAAAGGCCACCGGGGGCGATATTTCGATCAATGGCGTTTCGCCCGAACAGGCCCGCGAAAACCGCGCTTATGGCTATGTGTTCCAGGCGCCAGCCCTTTTGCCATGGCGTTCGATTGAACGTAACGTCACCTTGCCGCTTGAAATCATGGAGATTTCCAAGGAAGAGCGGATCAAACGTGCGCATGAAGCCCTTAAGCTTGTTGAACTCAACGGTTTTGAAAAGAAATTCCCATGGCAGCTGTCAGGCGGGATGCAGCAACGTGCCTCAATTGCGCGTGCATTGTCATTTGATGCCGATCTGCTTTTGATGGACGAGCCGTTTGGCGCGCTTGATGAAATCGTGCGTGATCACCTTAATGAACAGCTTTTGAAGCTGTGGGCACGCACCAACAAGACGGTGGCCTTTGTCACCCACTCGATCCCCGAGGCGGTCTATCTGTCGACCAAGATTGTCGTCATGTCACCGCGCCCGGGCCGCATCATTGATGTGATTGAAACCGATTTCCCGCGTGAGCGTAATCTTGATATCCGTGAAACACCGGAATTCCTCGAGATCGCGCATCGGGTTCGCGAAGGTTTGCGCGCGGGGCACAGCAATGACGAGTAACAGTGCCACCATGACCGGGTCCCTTGCCGGACCGTCGATCTGGTCCCGGATGATGTCGGGACAGACCGGTCCGGTCTGTGTTGTTCTGATTGCACTGTTTGTTCTCTGGTATGTTGGCGCAGTCTTCATGAATGCACCGACCCAGATCGACAAATACAATCGTGCGGACCAGACCTGGACCACCAGCCAGTTGATCGAAGATACCCTGGCACAGGAACGCCCGATCCTTCCGGCCCCCCATCAGGTGGCGCAGGAAATGTACAAGACCATCTTTGCCACCAGCATCACGTCAAAACGCTCGCTGGTTTATCACAGCTGGGTGACGCTTTCCTCGACCCTGCTCGGGTTCGGGATCGGCACCATTCTGGGCATTGTTCTGGCCGTCGGCATTGTGCATGTCATGACGCTTGAAAAAAGCCTGATGCCGTGGGTGATTTCATCGCAAACCATTCCGATCCTTGCCATTGCGCCGATGATCATCGTCGTTCTGGGGGCCATCGGGATCAAGGGCGTTGTGCCCAAGGCGGTGATTTCGACCTATTTGTGCTTCTTCCCTGTGACGATCAGCATGGTCAAGGGGCTTCGGTCGCCGCAAGTCATCCAGCTTGATCTGATGCGGACCTATAATGCCTCGAAATGGCAGACCTTCTGGCAACTGCGGTTGCCATCGGCGATGCCTTATCTGTTTGCCAGCCTGAAAGTCGCGATTGCGATCAGTCTGGTCGGTGCGATTGTCGGTGAATTGCCGACCGGTGCACAGGCCGGTCTGGGTGCACGTCTTCTGGCCGGGTCCTATTACGGTCAGACCATCCAGATCTGGTCAGCGCTTCTGACGGCGGCCTTTGTTGCCGCCATGATGGTGGTGATTGTCGGATGGTGTGAACGCCGCGTCCTTGCCCGGATGGGGGTAAAGGCATGACCGAGATGAAACTTGATAAATTCTGTCTGGTGGGCGCGATTGCAGCCCTTCTGGCGCTGATCTTCCCGCTTGCCGGTATTGATGCCGATACAGGTAAACAGGTCGCCTTTGTCAGTGACATTCCCGGTCTTGCCATTGCCATGGCGCTTTGCGTGATCGCCGGGGCGGCCTTTACCTGGCTTGGCGTGCGTTCCGTCATCAGTGGTGTGATCATTCTGGCCGTCGCGGTGTTTGGCTGCTGGCAGGCGATTGCGACGCTTTATGATCATGGTGTTGCGGGCTTTGCCGGGACCGGTTTCTGGTTGTTGATCCTTTCGCTTTGGGCCTTTGTCTGGCGCGGGATTGACGTGATTGCCAATTACCGTTCTTTGGAAACCGCCAAACAACAGATCGCCAATGTGACCGTGCCGGTGGCGTTCGGGTTTTGGCTTTTGTTTGTCTGGGAAGTTCTGGTTGCCGGATTTGGCGTGCCGCAGGTTCTGTTGCCGCCGCCCAGCATGATCGGTGTGCGGTTTGTGACCTCGACCGATATCATGGCGGCTGATTTCTATCAGACCTTTGTGAAGGCGGTTCTGAGCGGCTATGTGCTTGGATGTGGTTCGGCCTTTGTCATGGCAATTGCCGTGGACCGGGTGCCGTTCCTCAAACGCGGTCTTTTGCCACTGGGCAATATGGTGTCGGCACTGCCGATCATCGGGGTGGCACCGATCATGGTGATGTGGTTTGGCTTTGACTGGCAGTCAAAGGCAGCGGTGATCGTGATCATGACCTTCTTCCCGATGCTGGTGAATACGGTGACCGGGCTTAATGCGGCTGGGAAGCTTGAACGCGACCTGATGGCGACCTATGCGTCGGGTTACTGGTCGACCCTGTTCCGCTTGCGGTTGCCTGCGGCCATGCCGTTCGTATTCAACGCACTTAAAATCAATTCCACGCTTGCGCTGATTGGTGCAATCGTCGCCGAATTTTTCGGCACCCCGATTGTTGGTATGGGCTTCCGCATTTCGACCGAGGTCGGGCGGATGAATATCGACATGGTCTGGGCAGAGATCGCTTTGGCGGCCCTTGCGGGGACCGCCTTCTATGGGGCCGTGGCTTATATCGAGAGAAAAGCGACGTCATGGCATCCATCTTTTCGGGTACGTCGCCATTAAAGGCACAATCAAAGACGGCCCACCGGGAGGACTTGACTACAACCTGAGGAGACATCGACGAATGAAGAAATTGTTTGCGACTGCATTAGGGTTGAGTTTCGGTCTGACATCGCTTTCGGCGATGGCAGCAGATGAAGTAACCTTGCAGCTTAAATGGGTCACACAGGCCCAGTTTGCCGGTTATTACGTGGCACTCGACAAGGGTTTCTACGAAGAAGCCGATCTTGACGTGACCATCAATCCGGGCGGTCCGGATATCGCCCCGCCGCAGGTGATTGCCGGTGGTGGTGCAGATGTGATTATTGACTGGATGCCGTCCGCGCTTGCATCGCGTGAAAAAGGCGTGCCGCTGGTCAATATCGCACAGCCCTTTGCCAAATCGGGCATGATGCTGACCTGCCTTAAGGAAACCGGTGTCGAAAGCCCGGATGACTTCCCGGGCCGTACGCTTGGCGTCTGGTTCTTTGGCAACGAATATCCGTTCCTGAGCTGGATGTCGAAGCTTGGCATTCCGACCGATGGCGGCGACAAGGGGGTTACGGTTCTTAAACAGGGCTTTAACGTTGACCCGCTGCTTCAGAAGCAGGCCGATTGCATTTCGACCATGACCTATAACGAATACTGGCAGGTAATTGATGCCGGTATCTCGGAAGGTGATCTCAAGGTCTTCAAATACGAAGATCAGGGTGTCGCGACCCTTGAAGACGGCCTTTATGTTCTTGAAGACAAACTCAAGGATCCGGCATTCGTCGACAAGATGGCGCGTTTCGTAGATGCCAGCATGAAAGGCTGGATGTATGCGAAAGAAAACCCGGAAGAAGCCGCAACCATCGTGCTTGATAACGACGCAACCGGTGCCCAGACCGAAAAACACCAGGTCCGCATGATGACCGAAATTGCCAAACTGCTTGGCGATTCCGGCAAACTCGACGAGGCAGCTTATCAGCGTACCGTTGACAGCCTGCTTTCTGGCGGTTCTGACCCGGTCATCACCAAGGAGCCGGAAGGCGCCTGGACCCATGCGGTGACCGACAAGGTCATGTAATCCGACTTTACCTGTCTGGCGGTGGCATCTTGCGCCGCCAGACAGAATTACCTCCCGAATTTGATGTGAAACGAGATGCCCCGGTGACGTCCGGGAATTGGGTGAAATGCCGGGATGGCCCGCAACTTTTCGCCAAACAGACAGACAAGGAGCCACCCATGTCCATGGTTATTCGTGGCGGAACCATCGTTACCGCCGATCTGACATACAAATCCGATATCCTGATCGAGGACGGCAAGATTGCCGCGATCGGAGACAACCTGACCGGGGACAAGGTGATCGACGCCGATGGCTGCTATGTAATGCCCGGCGGGATTGATCCGCACACCCATATGGAAATGCCCTTTATGGGGACCTATTCCGCTGACGATTTCGAAAGCGGCACCAAGGCGGCTGTTGCCGGTGGCACCACCATGGTGGTTGATTTCTGCCTGCCTTCGCCAAACCAGTCGCTGCTTGAAGCGCTTCAGGCGTGGGACAACAAATCATCCAAGGCGGTTTGCGATTATTCCTTCCACATGGCGATCACCTGGTGGAGCGAGCAGGTCTTTGACGAAATGAAGACCATCGTTCAGGAAAAAGGCATCAACACCTTCAAGCATTTCATGGCCTATAAAGGCGCGCTTATGGTGGATGATGACGAGATGTTCGCATCCTTCTCGCGCTGTTCGGAACTGGGTGCGATGCCGCTTGTCCATGCCGAGAACGGTGACGTTGTCGCCACCCTTCAGCAGAAATTGCTGGCCGAAGGCAATAACGGCCCCGAAGCCCATGCCTATTCCCGCCCGGTCGATGTCGAAGGTGAGGCGTGCAACCGTGCGATCATGATTGCTGATATGGCCAATGTGCCGCTTTATATCGTGCATGTTTCCTGCGAACCGGCCCATGAAGCCATTCGTCGCGCGCGTGCCAATGGCAAACGCGTGTTTGGTGAACCGCTGATCCAGCATCTTATCCTTGATGACAGCGAATATAAAAACCCGGACTGGGATCATGCGGCACGTCGCGTCATGTCCCCGCCATTCCGCAGCAAGGAACATCAGGACGGTCTGTGGAACGGTCTGGCATCTGGCAGCTTGCAGGTTGTCGCGACCGACCATTGCGCCTTTACGACCGAACAGAAACGCTATGGTGTTGGCGATTTCACCAAGATCCCGAACGGCACGGGCGGCCTTGAAGACCGCATGCCGCTTCTCTGGAGCTATGGTGTCAATACCGGTCGCCTGACTCCGAACGAATTCGTGGCGGCAACCTCGACCAATATCGCCAAGATCCTCAATATCTATCCGCGCAAGGGTGCGATCCTTGTCGGGGCGGATGCCGATCTTGTGGTCTGGGATCCGAAGGCGTCGAAAACCATTACCGCCAAGCACCAGCAATCGACCATCGATTACAACGTGTTTGAAGGCATCGAGGTCACGGGTCTTCCGCGTTATACGCTCAGCCGTGGTCGCATCGCCGCCGAGGAAGGTGTGGTTCTCGCCAAATGCGGCGACGGCGAATTCATCGCCCGCGAACCCTATCCGGCAGTCAACAAGGCGCTGTCGAAATGGAAAGAAATCACCTCACCGCGCAAGGTCGAACGCAGCGGCATTCCCGCAGGCGTCTAGGCGGCGAACCGAACGAACAAACAGAAACAGGGCAGCCATTGGCTGCCCTGTTTTGCTTTAGGAGTTCTGCGGGAATTCCTTGGGATCTCAGTGGCGCGGTCAGGCCGGGCTGAACAGTTTCAGCATGACGATCCCGCCCAGGATCATGCAGATCGCGATCAGGCGACCGATACTGGCCGCTTCACCCAGCATGACAATGCCGAAAATCACCGCGCCTACTGCGCCAATCCCGGTCCAGATGGCATAGGCCGTGCCAAGCGGAATGGTGCGCATGGCAACGGCCAGCAACCAGAAGCTGCCAATCATGGTGACAAGGGTAAAGATGGTCGGGATCGGTTTGGTGAAACCTTCGGAATATTTCAGGCCCGATGCCCAGCAAACTTCCAGAACACCGGCGATAATCAATGCAATCCAGGCCATGGGTGGCCTCCTGTCTTAAGGGGCCGTCCCCATTGATCCTGTAACGACATCCGGTCGTCCGGATATCGAGGCGGCAAGCCGCAATGTCTGAACCAAATTTTAGGACAAAGAGACAAGATCGGCAATGCAGAAATGCTGCATTGCGGCAATGTCGGAAATGTGAGGAAACTTCAGGAAATATGCCGAAATTCTAAATTAAATATCGCCATAACCCTGTGTGCACAGGGCATTTTTATTGTGCAATTTGTAGCCCCCGGACATATGATTGATTGTATTGGTATAACGTTCTTCAATCTTGAACTCTGCCTGTGGCGCAAACCGGGAATTGCCCCGGTTGCCTGTCCGGGCAGGCATGTTAAGGGCATCACATGCAATCAACTTTCGCAGTTTTCTCGGTCGCTTTTGTTGTGCTGGCCGTCGTTCTGACCTTTATGAGTGTCAAGATCGTCCCGCAAGGATACGAGTTCACAGTTGAACGATTGGGGCGGTATCTGAAAACACTTGATCCCGGCCTGCATGTGCTTATTCCGCTGTTTGATCGTGTCGGACAACGCATGAGCCTGATGGAACGCGTGCTTGATATTCCAAGTCAGGAAGTGATTTCCAAGGATAACGCATCTGTGGTTGTTGATGGCGTGGTGTTCATCCGTGTGACCAATACCAAGGATGCGTCCTATAAGGTCGAAAGTCTCGATTACGCGGTTCAGAACCTTGCCATGACCAACTTGCGCAGTGTTCTGGGGTCGATGGAGCTTGATGAAATGCTGTCGAACCGCGAAAAGATCAGCGCGTCGCTTTTGATGGTTCTTGATGAAGCCACCAGCGATTGGGGGGTGAAAATCACCCGTGTTGAAATCAAGGACGTCAATCCGCCGGAAGACCTGACCGAAGCCATGAACCGCCAGATGAAGGCCGAACGCGAAAAGCGTGCCCTGATCCTTGAGGCCGATGGCGAACGCGAAGCAAATATCAAACGTGCAGAAGGTGAAAAGTCCGCAGCAGTTCTGGCCGCCGAGGGGCGCATGATTGCTGCCGACCTTGATGCGCAGGCCCGTGAACGTACGGCTGCCGCCGAGGCCAAGGCAACCGAGATTGTCTCGACTGCAATTCGCGATGGTGACATTCAGGCAATCAATTACTTCGTTGCCCAGAAATATGTTGAATCGCTTGGGCAAGTTGCCTCAAGCCCCAACAGCAAGCTGGTCTTCATGCCATTGGATGCATCCGGAATTGTGGGATCGATCGGAGGGGTTTCCGAACTGATCAAGACGATCTCCCAGAAAGACGGCAAGTAACCGACATTTGGAAGTGTTGCGATGGACATGTTTTCGAACCTTGCGGTCGAGTTCTGGCACTGGTGGATACTGGCCTGTGTGTTTCTCGTCCTTGAAATGGTGCTGCCCGGGATCATCTTTTTGTGGTTGTCGATTGCCGCTGCGATTGCGGGGATCATCCTTTTGATCGTTCCTGACATCTCGCCGGAATTCCAGCTGATCGCATTTGGCGTGCTGAGTGTGATTGCGGTGCTGGTTGGCAGGCGTTTTTTGAAACCCGGCCGTTCGGGCACGACGGACGAGGATGTCAGCAGTGCCAGTTCTTCACTGGTTGGTAAAACCGCAATCCTGACCGAAAAAACCGTCAATGGTCAGATCCGTCAAAGCGTGTATGGCTCAAGCTGGGTTCTGGTCGCCGAACGTGACCTTCCCAAGGGACAGAAAGTGCGTGTCAGTGCGGTGAGTGGCAGCAAGCTTCTGATCGAGCCGGTAATGACCGATCCGGAAGAAACCTGATTGTGACTTTACTGTCGTTTTGACGACTTCTTTAATCCTGACCTCGTTCAATGTGCCGATGTATTGTAAGATCATCGGCACATTTTATATCCAGCTGAAATCCCGGATCCATCGCATGTCATACGGGTCACAAAGTGACAATCATTCAGGCGTAAATATCGCTGGCCTTGTCCTTGCCGGGGGGGAAGGACGCCGGATGGGCGGGGATAAGCCGTTTCGCGAAATCGCCGGTCGGTCCCTGATATCTCTTGCGATTGAAACTGTGCGGCGGCAATGCGGGCATGTGATGATCTCGTCCAATCAATCGCCAGACACCTTTGCCGGTTTTGATATTCCGGTGGTGGCAGATGTTCCTGTACCGGGGCAGGGGCCGCTTGGCGGTATTCTTGGTGGATTGACGGTGATGTCTGATGCGGTGGACTGGCTGGTGACCTTTCCGGTTGACTGCCCGGTGGTGCCCGATGATATGGCACAGGAACTGATTGCTGCGGCAAGGGAGGCGGGGAGCAAAGCCGCCTTCGTTCGTCACGGGGAACGGGACCACTACCTGTCATCGGCATGGCACCGGGATTGTGCGCCGGTGATTGCAGAATTATTGAGCAATGAGCAATATCGGGTTCGTGGACCGCTGATGGCGGTCGATGCGATTGCTGTGCCGTTTGCCATTGATCCCGATCAGCCGGCCCTGTTTGCCAACGTCAATACAGGTGACGATCTGGCATCCCTTGCGATGATGCTGAACAAGGATGATCTGGCCGGGCGATAGGATCGCGCCGGTCAATCAGGGTGTTGCAGCCGCCCAGCGGTCATAGAATGCTTCAAGTTCCTGACGGTTTTGCTGGTCGGAAAGCAAGCTGTTAACAGCATCAATGATTTGTTGGGCCTGCTTTTTATCTCCGCTGCAGGAAACCGGTAACGGCCGGACAGGCACACCCATGATCGGGACTGGTATGGTTTCCCGCCCCAGTTCCCCGGCTTCGCGGTAATAGTTCACATTGACCTGATAGCTGATGAAGCCGTCGATACGACTGACATCAAACAGGCGGATGGTCATTTCTGTGGTCCCGGCGCTTTGGGTCATTTTCGATTGCAGGAAATCATTCACGCCGGGCACCAGTGCCTCGTCAAAGCGATATCCGACCGGCATGCCAATCGACAATTTGTTCTGATGGGCCAGAAGACCAAGATCAACCATGCCGTCACGCATGGCATAGCGCAGCTCGTTGAGTTTTTCGGGCGCGATGAACATGGTTAAAGCCTGCAACTCCAGGAGCGGATCAGAAAAGATCAGGAAGTTGCGTCGATAGTCACTTTCGTAAAGAAAGTTGGAGCACATGAATTCACCCTTGGCCATGACATCAAGGGCCCTGGGGATCGGGACCATACGCTTTTCATGACGGTAACCGGGAAGATGGCTGATCAGCCAGTCTGTTGTGCGTTGCAGATATCCGTCACCCGCAGATGGGCCATCGACGATCACAGCAGGAGGTGACGGGGCCTGTTGCCAAACAATCAAAGGGAGGGCAGGATCTGCTGCCTGTGCCTTGCCACCAGATTTCACGAGGCTGGCCGCTGACAGGTAACAGGCAACGGTCAGGCCACTGATCATCAGATATCGAGAAAACTCTCCCACGTCAGATCCCCGCGATTATGCATTAGCATTATGTGTTAGACGGAGGGGGGAGGCAAGGTTGAAAGTCCGGTAATTTACTGTTCTGTCACCGCACGGCGCAGGCCTTCCAGGGTGTCCATGGCTTATAGTTTTCAAAGAAAGTGGCAAGGAACTGGTCAACGCGTTCGCGGTTTGCCGCACGGGCTGTGTCGTCAAGGTCCTTGTCAAATTTTCCACAGTTTTTCTCAACTGCGTCGCCGATGGTTTTCCAGTCGACATCTTCGTTATGACCGGGAAGGCCGGTGGCAATCGCGCACCAGCCAACCGCCTCGGCGGTGTCGTTGACTGAACGGGCTTCTTCGGCCAGATAGGCCGCAGCGCGCATTTCGCCGTTCTGGGCGGCGGCGCGAAGATACTGATACCGTCCGCTGTCGGTTTTGGTGAACCGGTTGGCAAGCAATGTTGCTGCCCGCGGATCACCAAGTTCCCAAGCCTTTTCAAGCAGGGTTTTTGCCGTGTCATTCTGACCCTGATCCATAGCGTCGAGTGCCAGCCACAGCATTGCCTGTGTTTCGCCCTGATCGGCACTTTGCTGATACAGGGCACGGATCTGATCTTTGGGGGCCTGGGAAGCTTCGGCTTTGCGCGCCAGAATGATGCTGGCATCCGGTTGCCGGTTATGTGCGGCCTTTTGCATCAAATCCCAACCGGTATCCTCATTGGGCGGGATGCCGGCACCATTGATCATCTGACAGGATAAAAGATATTGCGCGGTGGCATCACCATTCTCGGCCAGAGGTGCAAAGATGGCTGCGGACTTTTCAAAATCGCCCTGGCGATAGGCCGTCATGCCATCATCAAGTGCAGAAGCGGCCAAAGCAGGCGCGCTGATACTGGTCAGGGCCGTGGCGATAACAAGAGCCGATGCTGACAGGCGCAGGCCGGTTGCTGTGGAGCCGATCCGGGGCGCGTTCAGAAAGTTGACGATCATGTTTTTCATAGCATTCTGTCTAACATTGTTGCTGCCCTGAGCGAGAGAAAAAATGCCGGAACCGGTTGGGTACATACCCGCTCGGTCCCGGCGAGGTGCGCTCATGGCAGGGAGTATGGTTCCCGGGTTGACCCGGTCGTCTGATTTGCAGGTTGTTCCGAGCGGATCGAGGTCAGGAAATCACGCACACGGCTGCCCAGATCATCAGACTGGCTGCGCAGGCGATCCGTTGCCTGACGCAAGCCGTCAACAGCCTGAAGGTTATCATCAGCAGCTGTGCTGACTTGCGCGATCGTGCCGTTCATTTCACTGGCAGCAGTGGCCGATTGTTCGACATTGCTTGCGATTTCGGCAACGAATTCCTGTTGCTCGTTAACCGCATCTGACATTTCGCCCACCGTTTCGTGGATGCCGGTTATGCTGTCCCGGATGCCGGCAATTGCCTGAACCGCGATGCCGGTGGTGGACTGGATTTCAGTGATCCGCTCGGCAATCCGGTCGGTGGCCGCCCCGGTCTGATTGGCAAGATTTTTGACTTCCTGTGCGACCACGGCAAAGCCCTTGCCAGCCTCGCCAGCGCGGGCAGCTTCAATCGTGGCATTGAGCGCAAGCAAATTGGTCTGGGCGGCAATATCCTGAATCAGGCTCAGTATTTCGCCGATTTCCTGCGCACCGGTTTCAAGTTCATGCATCGTGGCATTGGTGCGCTGGGCAGCTTCAACGGCACTGGTGGCTGCGCCGACCGATTTCTGGGCACGATGACCAGTGTCACGCACCCGGTCCGACAGTGACTGGGTCGCATCGGACACGGACGCCATATTGATCGAGATTTCCTCGGATGCACCGGCGACGCCGGTGGCATTGGTCGAGGCGATCTGGGCGTGATCACGGACCTGATTGGACGTTGCCTGAATGTTTTCGGCTTCGCGAGCAACACCCTCGGCAACCTGCATGATCGATGCTTCAAATGCATCGGCCAACTCAAGCATATCCTGTCGACGCTTGGCTTCGGCATGTTCGCGTTCGCGGGCGACTTTTTCCTCGGCCTGCTGTGCCGCAAGGCTGGTTTCACGGAACTGGCCAAGGATTTCAGCCATGCGGCCGATCTCATCGCGGCCGGTATCCTTTACCTCGGTTGACAGATCACCATTGGCGACCTGACGCATGCCGTCTATCACGCGCAACAGTCGTTTGATCAGGTTCCCACGGACATAGAAGATCAGGATTGCCAGTGAAATCACCAGAACAGCAGCACCGATAAATGCAATCAAACGCTGGTCCTGAACCACTTGCGATACGGCATAGGACGCATTGCTGTCGACTTCGGCTCGTTTGCTGTCGACCATCACCGAGATCGATTTGGAAAGTGCTTCGGCAGTTGCAATTGTTGCGTTCAGGTTCTTTTCGGTCTGATACTGGTTTTCCCATTCGGTTTCGCGCAGGTCAAACACGCTGGTCCGTCCCTTGCCAAAGGCCATCAATGCCTTGGCAAGGTCACGTATCTTGTTGCCGTCATCATTGTCAGGCAGTTCTTCGAGGGCATCGGTAATGCGCAGCTCGGCCCAGTTCCACTGATTGCGAACTTCGTCCATGGCTTCGCCTTCGGGAACGGCAATACCGGCCGTCAGCATCCCGAACGCAAGGTTCACATTGGCACGGATTTCGGCAATCAGCTGTGAAAATGCAATGGTTTCTTCAAGTTTTGTTGCGGCATCCGTATTGCCACTGGAGACCCTTGAAATACCACGCGCAACATCAATGTCGACCACCTCGATCAGGGGGCTTAGAAACTCGGAAAGATCGCGATAGGCAAACACCATATCAAGCGTGAGATCACCTCGTTTCTTTTCAATATCCAGACGCCGGGTGGTCAGTTCGTGCAGTGTGTCGCGGTGGGCGACAATTTCATCAAGTTGTGCTGTCAGGGTGGCAACAGCGTCGACCAGTTCTGGTTCTGAGGTCGACGGGGGCATTTCGGATGTCCCGGATGCATCGCTGCTCTGGCTATTTCCGGTTTCTGCTGCTGGCAGTTCTGTGACCGGCGAGGACACAGAAATATCAATCATGACCGGTTCGGGGTTGGCCGCGGCAATTTCAGCAAGGCGCGTTCGCGCGTCACTGATCAGTTGATCAAGCCTGTTTTCGGTCAGGGCCAGTTCATCGGCATTGCGCGATGCCGCCAGAACCGGCGCCTGCGCCGCAAGGCCAACACCGTTCATTGCCAGTTCCATCTGGCGAATGATGGATGGCAGGCTATCGGTTGTGATGTCAGCGACAAGATCGCGGCTGTTACCAAATGACACCCATGATACAGCCGATGAAATGCCAGCCAGTACCAGAATCAAGGCAAAAGAAGCCATGAGCCGACCTTGAATGCCAAGGCCCGCGCGACGTTTTTTAATGGCGGTATTCACTGTTTCCTCCCTGTCTGGCCCGCTGATTATGTTTTGATTGGGCAGACATTCCCTTTTGGGACATGTGCATCCGTTGTTCGGATGTCTCGGGTCTTATGACTTAATGAAATACGCGTCGGTAAAATGAATGATCTTTAAACAGGAAGCAGTCCTGATCGGGACGGCCGGGGATGAAAAACATCCCCGGCACCCCCAGTAGTGTGGCTCTTAGTTTTTCTGAGCCGCACGCCATTCCGCGATCAGATCGTCATAATTGACGGTCTCACCCTGCGGTTTTTCGTTAGCGAGTTTCGCTTTCGGTGCACCCGGCTGGTCGAACCAGTACTGTGCATCACGCTCTTCGTTCAGTTTCGGAGCACATTCGCCACCGATGCCTGCACGCTCAAGACGCTGGAGAACCTGGTCCATAGATTTGGCAAGGTTGTCCATTGCTTCCTGCGGAGTACGTTCGCCGGTTACAGCTTCGGCAACGTTCTGCCACCAGAGCTGAGCCAGTTTCGGGTAATCCGGAACGTTGGTACCGGTCGGCGACCACTGGACGCGGGCCGGGGAACGATAGAACTCGACCAGACCACCCCAGTTCGGTGCGATATCGGTCATTTCCTGGGTGTCCAGGTCAGACTGACGGATCGGGGTCAGACCGGTAAGGGTCTTTTTCAGCGAGACCGACTTGGAGGTCACGAACTGTGCATAGAGCCATGCTGCTTTACGGCGCTCAAGCGGGGTGGACTTCATCAGAGTCCAGGAACCCACGTCCTGATAACCAAGCTTCATGCCTTCTTCCCAGTACGGGCCGTGCGGCGAAGGTGCCATACGCCATTTCGGCGTACCGTCTTCGTTCACAACCGGGGTGCCTTTCTTCGCCATATCGGCGGTGAAGGCGGTGTACCAGAAGATCTGCTGAGCGATCTGGCCCTGTGCCGGAACCGGACCTGCTTCACCAAAGGTCATGCCAGCTGCTTCTGCAGGAGCATAGGCCTTGAGCCAGTCAATGTATTTGGTCAGGGCGTAAACAGCCGCCGGACCGTTTGCTGCACCGCCACGGGTTACGCTCGAACCAGCCGGTGCGCAACCTTCAACACGGATACCCCATTCGTCGACCGGAAGGCCGTTCGGAAGGCCCTTGTCGCCTGCACCTGCCATCGACAGCCAGGCATCGGTAAAGCGCCAACCCAGCGACGGGTCTTTTTTACCGTAATCCATGTGGCCATAGACTTTCTGGCCGTCGATTTCCTTCACGTCATTGGTGAAGAATTCCGCGATGTCTTCATAGGCCGACCAGTTGACCGGAACGCCAAGGTCATAGCCGTATTTGTCTTTGAACTGCTTCTGCAGGTCTTCACGCTGGAACCAGTCGTAACGGAACCAGTAAAGGTTCGCGAACTGCTGGTCAGGAAGCTGATAAAGCTTGCCATCCGGACCGGTGGTGAAGGACAGGCCGATGAAGTCTTCGAGATCAAGGGTCGGAGAGGTAACGTCTTTACCTTCGCCAGCCATGAAATCAGACAGCGGCACAACCGCGTCATAACGCGAATGGGTGCCGATCAGATCCGAGTCATTGATAAAGGCGTCATAGATGTTACGGTTCGACTGCATCTGGGTCTGCAGTTTCTCGATAACGTCGCCTTCACCGATCAGGTCGTGGGTCAGGTTGATCCCGGTGATTTCCGAGAAGGCCTTTGCCAGAACCTTGGACTCATATTCATGCGTGGTGATGGTTTCAGACACCACGTTGATGTCCATGCCACGGAACGGCTCAGCTGCCTTGATGAACCATTCAAGTTCGGCCATCTGGGCGTCTTTGTTCAGGCTCGACGGCTGGAATTCGCTGTCGATCCATTTCTTGGCCGCGTCAGTGTACTGGTCAGCCATTGCCGGGTTTGCCAGCACTGCAAGACCAAGAGCGACTGCGACGGCACTGCCTTTAATAACGCTCGAAGCGCCTTTGGCTTTAACGATCATGTCGTTTTCTCCCTGGTTGTCTTCCTTTTTGCTCATCCGGATAAAACCCGGTCACCAACGGTAGGGGAAGACAGACAACCCGCCGTGATGAATATCAAAGGAACGGCACTGCGAAAGATCACAGTACCGTTCCGAAGGTTTAGCCCCAGCGCATCACAATGATGAGCCAGGCAAGCGCGATAACCGAACCGATCCAAAGTGCAAGATCGGTAAATGCCAGCCATCCCAAATGGATATAGGCCGCGCCAAGCAGGCTGATAAACAGGCGATCACCGCGTGTGGTGGTCAGCGGCAAAAAGCCGCGCCGCGGAACGGTTGGTGAAACCGCCTGCCAAATTCCCATCCCGATCAGCATCAGGATGATGCAGCTGAAGAACACAGCGGTAATCGGGGTCCAGGCCATCCAAGACATGTTGATATTCCTCCTGTTTGCCGATTACACGCGACCCATCGCGAAACCTTTGGCGATGTAGTTGCGAACGAACCAGATCACCAAGGCGCCCGGGACAATTGTCAAAACACCAGCTGCAGCAAGAACGCCCCAATCAAGGCCTGATGCCGAAACCGTACGGGTCATGGTGGCCACGATCGGTTTTGCATCGACCGAGGTAAGCGTACGGGCCAGAAGAAGTTCAACCCAGCTGAACATGAAGCAGAAGAAGGCTGTCACACCGATGCCCGAACGGATCAGCGGAATGAAGATCGTGGCAAAGAAACGCGGGAACGAGTAACCGTCAATATAGGCGGTTTCATCGATTTCCTTTGGAATGCCCGACATGAAGCCTTCAAGGATCCAGACGGCGAGTGGCACGTTGAACAGGCAGTGTGCAAGGGCCACAGCAATATGGGTGTCAAACAGGCCGACACTTGAATAGAGCTGGAAGAACGGCAACAGGAACACGGCTGGCGGTGCCATGCGGTTGGTCAGAAGCCAGAAGAACAGATGCTTGTCGCCGGTAAAGTTGAACCGCGAGAAGGCATAGGCCGCAGGCAATGCGACAACCAGCGAAATCACAACGTTGATGCCCACATAGATCATCGAGTTGATATAGCCCGAATACCAGGCTGGATCGGTCAGGATCGTCGCATAGTTTGCCAGCGTCGGATTATCCGGGAACAGGGTCATTGCCCCCAGGATTTCCGTATTGGTCTTGATCGACATGTTGAACAGCCAATAGATCGGCAGCAACAGGAACAGAATGTAAAGAAGAAGTCCGATATGACGTTTCTGGAACTGCATTTTATTGTTCCTCCCGCTTTCCGGCGTTCATCACGACGGTATAGAAAACCCAGCAAACCAGCAGAATGATCAGGAAGTAGACCAGCGAGAAGGCCGCTGCAGGACCAAGGTCAAACTGGCCGACCGCCATACGGGTCAGGAACTGGCTGAGGAAGGTGGTTGCGTTACCCGGACCGCCACCGGTAAGGACGAACGGCTCGGTATAGATCATGAAGCTGTCCATAAAGCGCAGCAGAACACCGATAACGAGAACCGACTGCATTTTCGGAAGCTGGATAAAGCGGAACACGGCCCAGCGCGATGCGCCGTCAATCTTGGCTGCCTGATAATAGGCATCCGGGATCGACCGAAGACCGGCATAGCACAGCAGAACAATCAGGCTGGTCCAGTGCCACACATCCATGACAAGAACGGTGACCCATGCATCCATCGGGTTCTGGGAATAGTTATAGTCAATGCCCATCATGTTGATGACATAACCGCCAAGACCGATGTCGGCACGGCCGAAAATCTGCCAGATGGTGCCAACCACGTTCCATGGAATAAGCAGCGGCAGTGCGAGCAGAACCATCGAGGCCGAAACGCCCCAGCCCTTACGCGGCAGGGTCAGCGCGACCGCAATGCCCAGCGGAATTTCGATGAACAGAACGCTCAGCGTATAGATGATCTGACGGATCAGCGCATCATGCAGGCGGCTGTCGCCCAGAACCTGTTCGAACCATTCGGTGCCGACAAAGAAACGGGTTTGCGGATCAAAAATGTCCTGAACCGAATAGTTCACAACTGTCATCAGCGGAATGATCGCGCTGATGGCGACGATAAAGAAGACTGGCAGGACGAGGAACCAGGCCTTGTTGTTGGTAATCTTGTTCATTTCCCCATCCCCCCTTACGCGACCAACTGACTGTCGGCGTAAAGTTTGGTCCATTCCGGTGCGAAACGCAGAACGCCGGACTGGCCGACAACCTGTTCGTCTTCACCGAGTTTGACCTTGATTTCAGATGCGCCAAAACGGGTGGTCGCGATCTTGTACTGACCGAGATCCTCGACCTTGATGATATTGACATCAACACCGTCGCTGCCTTTGGCAGCATCACCGGTTTCAAGGGTCAGGAATTCCGGGCGGATGCCCAGTTCGATCTTGCCGGTCTGTTTGGAAACGGCTTCAAGGTGACGGTCCGAAAGACCGATACGCTGACCATCGACCCAGGCTGCACCATCATCAATCTTGCAATCCATGATGTTCATGCCAGGGCTCCCGATGAAGTAACCGACAAAGGTATGAGCCGGATTTTCAAACAATTCCTGGGGCGTGCCCAGCTGAACAACCTTGCCGCCATACATGACGACAACCTTGTCAGCAAAGGTCAGGGCTTCGACCTGGTCATGGGTGACATAGACCATGGTCGGGCGCAGTTTGTTATGAATTTCCTTGAGCTTGCGGCGCAGAACCCATTTCAGATGCGGGTCGATCACGGTCAGCGGTTCGTCAAACAGGATGGCCGAAACATCGTCACGAACCAGACCGCGCCCAAGCGAGATCGTCTGTTTTTCATCCGCGCCAAGGCCGCGTGCCTTTTGTTTGAGCTTGCCGGTCAGATCCAGCATTCCGGCAATTTCACGCACACGCGCATCGACGCGTTTTGCATCAACGCCGCGGTTGCGCAGCGGAAAGGCAAGGTTTTCGTAAACCGTCATGGTGTCATAGATCACCGGGAACTGGAAAACCTGCGCGATGTTGCGTTCTTCCGGGGCCAGATTGGTGACATCCTTGCCATCAAACAGGACCTGGCCATGTGACGGTGTCAGCAGACCGGAAATAATGTTCAGAAGGGTGGTCTTGCCACAGCCCGACGGGCCGAGAAGGGCATATGCACCGCCATCTTCCCAGACATGTTCCATACGGCGCAGGGCATAATCCTCGTCCGTTTTCGGATCGGGGAAATAGGAATGCGCAAGGCCTTTAAGATCAATACGTGCCATTTTTCTATCTCACCTTACGCCGCTTTGCCGTTGGAAATTTCGACCGGCGGGGCGGCCACGAGTTTGCCGTTTGCATCAAAGGCAAACAGACGTGTCGGATCGACATAGAACGATGTGGCTTCGCCCAGACGCGGGTTGTGAACACCTTCTTCCTGGATTACCCAGGACACATCATTGAAATGCACATGAACAAAGGTTTCCGAACCGGTGATTTCGGCCAGTTCGACCTGTCCCTGCATGGCGATCGTGTCTGCACCGGTCGGATCAACCGACAGATGGTTGGCACGAATACCAAGGGTGTAAGTCCCGTTCGAAAGACCTGCCAGATGACCGCAAAGCGGAACCTGATGGCCCGATTTCATAAAGATCGCGCCATCGCGGACTTCGGCATCAACAAGGTTGATTGGCGGGTCGGAAAAGATCAGACCGGTCTCGACATAGGCCGGGTTGTGATAAACCTGTGTGGTCGGGCCAAACTGGGTAACGCGCCCCTGATGCATGACCGCGCACTTGCCGCCCAGAAGCAATGCTTCCATCGGTTCGGTCGTGGCATAGACAACAATGGTGTCGCGTTCCGCCAGAAGGTTCGGGATCTCTTCACGCAGTTCTTCGCGCAGCTTGTAGTCAAGGTTGACCAGCGGTTCGTCCAGCAGCAGCAACTTGCAATCCTTGACCATGGCGCGCGCCATGGCGGTACGTTGCTGCTGACCACCGGAAAGTTCCTGAGGCAGACGATCAAGCAGATGTTCGATATGCATCAGTTCGGCGGTCGAGCGGACACGCTTGTCGATCTCGGCCTTGTCAACGCCCTGAAGTTTTAGCGGTGATGCGATATTGTCATAGACATTCATCGACGGGTAATTGATGAACTGCTGATAGACCATGGCAACGTTGCGCTTTTGCACAGCCATGCCGGTCACATCAACATTATCGACCAGAATGCGACCGCTGCTTGGCGGTTCGAGACCGGCCATGATGCGCATCAGTGTCGTTTTACCGGCCAGGGTCCGTCCCAGAAGGACGTTGAACGATCCCGGTTCCAGCGTCATCGACACATCGTCGATGTGGGACTCCCCTCCCACGGTCTTGGTTATGTTTTCAAGCGTAAGGGTCATTTTCCACTGTTTCCTTCGCCCGTTTTCACGGTGTTTTTTGATTTCGGTTCTGTTTCGAACCATTGGACAATGGCATTACGCGTCTCATCCGAAAGGTGCAGCCCCAGTTTGGAGCGGCGCCACAAAACGTCCTGGGCGGTTCGTGCCCATTCGTAATCCACCAGATAGCGCAATTCGCATTCATATACGTCATTACCAAGGTGCTTCCCAAGCCCTTTAAGATCAGACGCATCCCCAACAATTCTGTTGGTAAGTGTGCCGTAGTTTTGCACGTAACGGTAGATCTGTGCGTCGGGAATCCACGGAAACTTCTTGTGCATTGCGGTGAGATACCGCTCGAAATCCGCGTTCGGCATGTCTCCGCCCGGAAGAGGCTTGGTCGCCGTCCAGCGGGTATCATCGCGGCCCAGCAAGGGGCAGAGCTTGGTCATGGCGGATTCAGCAAGCTTGCGATAGGTCGTGATCTTGCCGCCATAAATGTTCAGAAGCGGCGCACCATTATGGGCATTCTCGCCATGATCAATTTCCAGAACATAGTCGCGTGTGACCTGTGATGCGTCCTCGCTGCCATCACCATAAAGCGGACGAACCCCCGAATAGGTCCAGACCACATCATCGGTGGTGATTTTCTTTTCGAAATAGCTGTTGGCAAGATCGCACAGATACTTGGTTTCTTCCGCACTGATCGCGACCTTGGACGGATCACCCTTGTAGTCGCGGTCTGTTGTCCCGATCAGGGTGAAGTCCTGTTCATAGGGGATCGCAAACACTATGCGCCCGTCCGGGTTCTGGAAGATATAGCAATATTCATGGTCAAACAGTTTGGGCACAACAATGTGGCTGCCCTGTACCATGCGGATGCCCTGTTTCTTTTTGGCTTCGACACGGTTTTCAAGAAGTTCGGCACACCAAGGGCCTGCGGCATTGACCAATGACTTGGCGGTGATGACCTGTTCGGTTCCGTCATCGACATTGCGAATGGTCACGTTCCAAAGATCGCCATTGCGTTTGGCCGAAACACATTCGGTGCGGGTCTGAATTTCAGCCCCCTTGTCACGGGCATCCATTGCATTGAGCACGACCAGTCGCGCATCCTGTACCCAGCAATCGGAATAGACGAATGCCTTTTCCATGCCCTTGATCAACGGCTTGCCTGCCGGATGGGACGCCAGCCTGATGCCTTCGGAACCCGGAAGCTTTTCGCGACCGCCAAGATGGTCATAAAGGAACAGACCCAGACGGATCATCCATGCCGGACGCAATCCCTTGACATGTGGAAGCACAAAGCGCAGCGGCCAGATGATATGCGGGGCGGCACGCAAAAGAACTTCGCGTTCAATCAGCGCCTCGCGGACCAGCCGGAATTCGTAATGTTCAAGATAGCGCAGACCACCGTGAATCAGCTTGGTGCTGGCCGACGAGGTTGCGCTGGCAAGGTCGTCTTTTTCACACAAAAAGACCTTAAGCCCGCGTCCCGCCGCATCCCGTGCGATGCCCGTGCCATTGATGCCACCGCCAATGATGGCGATGTCGTATGTGCCTGAATTGAGCAACCGTATCCTCCCTGGTGCTCTTATTTGTGACAGATGTTCTCAACTGTCATTCTGTTCTTTCACAAACGTTACGAATGCCCCAAAATAATTGCAAGCGAAAAAAATTAAACATCTAAATTTTCGATAACGAACTGAATCGGTAGACTTGTAACGAATTGTTTTTGTTTGATATTTTGTATGGCTACCCGAAAAGGGGCCTGATAAATGACCAATGTTTCGTTTGTAATTACCCCTGTGGAATGCTCAGAATCGGTAAAAAGTGAAAAATATTGCCGGTTAGCGACTCTTCATTGGGGGAGGCGGCTTTGGGTCGATCTATGCGACACGGGCACAGGTCGCCGGATGGTCCGGGGTATCGGGGCTGTCGCATTTTCTGCCAAAAGCCCCCGCATTCAGCGCGGGCAAAGCAATAATCTCGCAAAGGGGGTCCAATCCCCTGTTTGCGATTGCCAAGGCAGAAATATCTCGCGAAGATGTGGCATCAATCCCGGAGCAGACTAGATGTGGGATATCCGATCATGTCGCTCCCAATAAAGAATTCCGGAGGCACTAAAATGATTTCGCTTAAAGACCCCTCGCTCTTTACCCAGCAGGCCTATGTTGGCGGGGAATGGGTCGATGCCCCAGACGGGAAAACCGAACAGGTGACCAACCCGGCGACGGGCGAAGTGCTTGGCACGGTTCCGGTGCTTGGCCGTGAAGCCGTCGCCCATGCTGTTAATGTTGCCGAAAAGGCCCAGAAGCTTTGGAAAAAGCGCACTGCCAAGGAACGTTCCGCCATTCTGATGAAATGGTACGACCTGATGATGGAAAATCAGGATGACCTTGGCGCGATCATGACCGCCGAGCAGGGCAAGCCGCTTCCGGAAGCCAAGGGCGAAATCGCCTATGCGTCAAGCTTCCTGCAATGGTTCGCCGAGGAAGGCAAACGCGTTTATGGCGATGTGATCCCGACCTTCGCCGAAGGCCGTCGTGTCATGGTTCTCAAGGAACCGGTTGGCGTTTGTGCGGCCATCACGCCCTGGAACTTCCCGACCGCCATGATCACCCGCAAGGCGGGCCCGGCATTGGCCGTTGGCTGTGCGATGGTGGTCAAGCCGGCAATGGAAACGCCCTATTCGGCACTGGCCATGGCGGTTCTGGCCGAACGTGCAGGCCTGCCCAAAGGGTTGCTGTCGATTGTGACCGGTGAAGCGGTCGAAATCGGTGCCGAGATGACCGAAAACCCGAAGGTTCGCAAACTGACCTTTACCGGCTCGACCCCGGTCGGGCGGTTGCTGATGCGTCAGTGCGCCGATACGGTCAAGAAAATCAGCCTTGAGCTTGGCGGTAATGCGCCGTTCATCGTGTGTGAAGATGCCGATATTGATGCGGCTGTCGAAGGGGCGCTGGCGTCAAAATATCGTAATGCCGGTCAGACCTGTGTCTGTGCAAACCGTCTGTTTGTTCATGATGCTGTCTATGATGAATTCGCCGAGAAATACGCCGCCAAGGTCTCGCAGATGCGTGTCGGTGACGGCTTTGAGGAAGGCGTGATCATTGGTCCGCTGATCAATGAAAAGGCGGTCGAAAAGGTCGAAAAGCAGGTTGCTGACGCAGTGTCAAAAGGTGGCCGTATCCTTACGGGTGGCAAGCGCCATGAAAAAGGTGCGACCTTCTTCCAGCCGACCGTCATTGCCGATGCCAACCGTGACATGATCGTCTTCCGCGAGGAAACCTTTGGCCCGATGGCACCGCTTATTCGCTTCCACAGCGATGAAGAAGTGCTTGAGATGGCCAATGATTCCGAGTTCGGTCTGGCGTCCTATTTCTATTCGCGGGATATCTCGCGCATCTGGAAGCTGGCCGAGGGTCTCGAAAGCGGTCTGGTCGGGGTGAATGTCGGCGTGATGGCAACCGAAGTTGCCCCGTTTGGCGGCTTCAAGCAATCGGGCGTTGGCCGTGAAGGTTCGAAATACGGCGTCGAGGATTATCTTGAAGTCAAATATGTCTGCATTGGCGGTATCGACGACTGATCACGGATATTTCCGGACATGAAAAAGGGCGCTGCAATTCGCAGCGCCCTTTTTGTCTGGTTCAACCGGGCATGGGTCAGGCCGAGAACAGGTCTTTTTTGACACCGGATGTGCGATTGTCGTCTTCCTCGCCGGTGATGGACTGCGAAGAGCCCGGCGGTAATTCCGACTGCAATTCGGTAAAGACATCAAACATGCGCGGGTTAAAGGCGATCTGGGCCTGCATACGGTCGCGGCGCTCGCTTTGCGTTTCCTTGCCATCGTTCTTGCCAAGCTCGGCATTGGCAAGGGTATTGCCATTGAGCTGTTGTTCGATGGCATCGGCAATGGTTTTCTCGATGGCCTGTCGGTCATCGGCATCCATTTTTGCGAGGGTTTCCTCGTCCAGCCCCATGCTTTTAAGAATCTTGGCGCGCAATTCTTCGATCTTGCGTTCCTCGATTTCCTTTACATAGGTGGTAAAGCCGTTCTCGCGGATATAGGCCAGCTCGGCATTTTCTTCCTTCTTGTCGTCTGGAAGCGGCTGGCTGTTTGATGCGATCGTCACGGCCTGAGAAACAGCACTTTTGGCGCTATAGGCTGTGTTGGTGACGTTCAGCAATGTGTCATACAATCCCATAAGAGCCCTCCATGGGAAAAAGATGCCGGTTAAAATTCATGTGTATTCTTGTCGGTGCAAATCGCGTGCCGGTATAAACCGGGTTCTTATTGCCGTGGTTACGGGGAAAAATTGTGTCCGTGAAAACAGGAGTTTGACGGAAGTGATGTGAAAAATTTTCGAAAACGAATTGTTTTTTGATGCGATTTTTTTCTAAATAGAGCGATAAAGCCAGCAGCCCGGTCGCAAAGACGGGTAGAACGCATGGTATCATGCAGGGTCAGAGGGCAGGAAAACTGCCGGCTCGGGAGGAAAACACAAATGACCGATACGCGTTACATCCTTGCCATTGATCAGGGAACGACAAGCTCACGTGCGATTGTTTTTGATGAAAACGGCCGATCCGTTTCCGTCGCACAACAGGAATTCCCCCAACATTTCCCCAATAGCGGCTGGGTCGAACATGATCCCGAAGATCTGTGGAGTACGGTGGTCGCCGTCTGCAAGGAAGCATTGGCGCGCGTCGATATCAAACAGGTCGCGGCGATTGGCATCACCAACCAGCGCGAAACCACCGTTGTCTGGGATCGCAAGACCGGCAAGGCGATTTACAATGCCATTGTCTGGCAGGATCGTCGTACGGCATCCCTGTGTCATGACCTGAAAAAGGGTGACCCGAAACTTGAAGAAGCAGTCAATGCCAGGTCGGGCCTTTTGATTGATCCTTACTTTTCGGCCACCAAGGTTGCCTGGATCCTTGATCATGTGTCTGGTGCGCGTGCGCGCGCCGAACAGGGTGATCTGGCGTTTGGTACGGTCGACAGTTTCCTTTTGTGGCGTTTGACCGGTGGAAAATCACATGCAACCGATGCCACCAATGCTGCACGGACCAACCTGTTTAACATTCGCGAAAATGCCTGGGATGATACGCTTTGCAAAATCTTCCGCGTGCCGCAAACCATGCTGCCGGAAGTCAAGGATTGCGCGGCCGACTTCGGCGTTACCGATGCCGACCTGTTCGGGGCGGAAATCCCGGTTCTGGGCATGGCAGGCGATCAGCAGGCCGCTGCATTCGGGCAATGCTGCTTTGAGCCGGGCGATATCAAAAGCACCTATGGCACCGGTTGCTTCGTGATCCTTAATACCGGTGATGAGGCCGTTACGTCCCGGCATCGCCTTCTGACCACGGTCGGTTATCGGCTGAATGGCAAAACAAGCTATGCCATCGAAGGCGCGATCTTTGTGGCCGGTGCAGCGGTCCAGTGGCTCCGCGACGGGCTTGGCATCATCAAGTCGGCGGCTGAAACCGAAGGGCTGGCAAAGTCGCTTGAGGACAATCACGGAGTTTATCTTGTTCCGGCCTTTACCGGGCTGGGGGCACCTTATTGGGACCCGGACGCACGCGGGGCTATTTTCGGCCTGACCCGTGATACCGGCCCGCGCGAATTTGTTCGCGCCGCCCTTGAAAGCGTTTGCTACCAGACATTTGATCTGTTCGAGGCCATGGCGGCGGATGGCGTATCGCCAAAGGCCGTGCGTGTCGATGGTGGCATGGTTGCCAATGACTGGTTGTGTCAGATGCTTTCAGACGTTTTGGGGATTTCGGTTGAACGTCCGGAAGTCACTGAAACCACAGCTCTTGGTGCGGCATATCTTGCCGGACTTCAGGCCGGTATCTATCGCGATCTCGATCATATTTCGGCCAACTGGCACCTTGATGCCAGCTTTGAGCCCAAGATCGAGGCAGCCCGTCGGGACGGACTTCTGGCCGGTTGGAAAAACGCGGTGGGCCGGGTGCAGACTGATCCGAACACCTGACACGCATAGCTGCCTTGTCCGGCATTCGTGCCGTAGGACTGGTAAGTGTATAAATTGCTTTGTACTATTTCCGGGCGGTGTCACTGATGCCGCCCTTTCTTTTTGCACGGAAATAGGGGAATGGGGCCCTGTGTCGTGCCTGTTCTAAAAAATACCGGGGGCACGATGCTTGATCTGATCGTTGGAAAAGTTGGACCTGTCTTTTTGACGATCATGTGCGGCTTTCTGCTGACGTATGTAAAGGTCATCTCCCGTCAGGGCATTCCATTCCTTGCCAAAATCGCCATGAACGCCTTTATCCCGGCGATGCTGTTCCAGGCCCTGTCCAAATCCGATATCAGCGCGCATTTCGATTTGCGCCTTTGGGGGAGTTACTATTCCGGCGTTCTGGTCAATTTCGCGATGGTTTTTGTGATTGCGCGTTTGTGGCTCAAGGCGAGAACCGATGAATCTGCCGTGACGGCAATGGGCGGGGTGTTTTCCAACATCGTTCTGCTGGGCATTCCGCTGGTACAGGCGGTTTATGGCGAAGAAGGTCTGGTGCCGGTTCTGATCATTCTTTCGATCCATCCGCTTAGTCTTTTGGGGATGACGGTCCTGATTGTCGAAGGCGCGCGAAGTGGCGGGGACGGGCATTGGCTGCCCAAGGTTCTGCGCAGTGTTTTCCGCGTTCTCAGAAACCCGATCATCATTGCGATTATTCTGGGTGTGCTGGCTTCCTTGTTTGAAATACGGATGCCCGAAATCATCGACGGAACGTTTGAGCGGTTCCGCACAGCTGGTCCGACCATCGCACTGATGCTGGTGGGAGCCGGGCTCTATGGACAGTCGGTCCGTGGCAATCTCAGTGCGAGTTTGCTTTGTACGGTCGCCAAGATGTTTGTTCAGCCGCTTCTGGTGTTTTCGGTCGGGCATTTCATTTTTGATCTGCCGCCCTTGCAGTTGACCATCCTGACCCTTGTTGCTGCCCTGCCGTCCGGGGCCAACGTCGCGATCATCGCAGGGAGCTATAATATCTGCATTGACCGCTCGGCAACGACAATCCTTCTGACCACGATCATCAGTATGATTACCTTGCCCCTGCTTGTGCTCTATGCCGGGGCGCAATAAAGGGCTGTCATCCGCAATTGGCCGCAGTAATGACCAGTGACATCAGGCTGATTTCATCCTCAAGACGCGGGATCAGGGGATTGCGCTGACCGGTTGCGACAGCCTGTGTAAAGGCAGAAGTCGCTGCTGCCTGACCCTTGTTCTGTCCAAACCTTTGCCGCATTACGGTCTTGCCGTTGATGGTCAGTTTCTTCCAGTCCGTAAGTTCGGCGTCAAAGCCAGGAGCATCTATTTGCAGGGTTTCCTTCGCCTCGCGCCTGTTGGTGTGCTGATAACTGATTTCACCTTGTGATCCGTCGCTCAGACGGATTGTCCAGATGCTGTCGCCCATTTTGCGATCAAGCCAGTGACAGTGAATATCCGTGATGCTATCCGCCGTCAGACTGTGAATCAGGTCGATGAAGTGGGTGATTTCGCCAATTGTGCGGCCACCCTGATCAGAATGACAAAGCCAGTGATCATTCGGAAGCGGTGAAACCCGGACCCGGTATCTGAAATGCCGGGGGCCATCGGGCAGGGCGACGCGTAATTGCGCGCTCATCGGCGCATAACGACGATTATGACCGACCATGAACAGGCTTGATGATGATGTCTGATCGCGTAAAAGTCCGATCCCGGCAAGGTCAATCGCAATCGGCTTCTCCAGCCAGACATGTTTGCCTGCTGCCAGGGCGTCGGCGGCGAGTTTGGCGTGACTGTCATGGCGGGTTGCGATGATGACGCTGTTAACGCGCGGATCATTGATGATGGCATGTGCGGATGAGACGGCCTTTGCATCACCAAGTTTTCGCGCCATTGCCACGGCTGAGATACCGTCTTGCGAGCAACAGGCAAGGACATTGATATCGGCTTTTTT
>Ga0207828_100071_pt1 | contig 144873 bp, 139 predicted proteins | sample TtaePargueraPR_11_FD_187276 | JGI IMG/M metagenome (GOLD analysis project Ga0207828, IMG submission 187276) | Aerobic enrichment media microbial communities from Bioluminiscent Bay, La Parguera, Puerto Rico - Tt and P2 (3) (SPAdes) | ecosystem: Environmental > Aquatic > Marine > Unclassified ... | reverse complement strand
GGCGAGCCGATCAAGCCGATCGGAGACCTGCCCCCGCCCCCACCGACCCCGGCCAACTCGAACGAAGCGATAGCTCTGGCGGTGGCGGACAACCCGCAAGTCGCGCAGGCGCGCCGCATGGCCGATATCGCCCATGCCGCGGTCTCCGCCGCCAAGGCCGAATATATGCCGACCGTTGGGCTCTATGCCGAAGCCGCGACCGTGCGCGACCAGTTCTTCCCCGGCTACAAGGCCGACAGCGCGAGCGTGGGCCTGCGCGGGCGCTGGACCTTCTTCAATGGCGGGCGCACCGGCGCCAAGGTCAGCGGGGCGGAGGCCAAGGCCCGCGCCGCCGCCGCCGATGCGCGGGCGGCGGAACTCAATGTGCAGAGCCAGGCGATCGAGAGTTTCGAAGCCCTGCGCGCCGCGAAGCTGATGCGCGAAGCGGCGGACAAGCGCGTTGCCGCCACCGGCGAAGCGCTGCGCGGGACGCGGCTCGAAGTCGGCGTCGGCGCCAAGCCGCAGCTTGCCCTGCTCGATGCCGAGCGCGAGGCGATCGCCGCGCGGGTGGCGCAGATCGAGGCGGCGGGGCAGGTGCTGGTCGCCGCCTACAGCCTGCGCGCCGTAACCGGGATGGAGCAGGCTCCGTGACCTGCCGGCAACCCCGGCGCATCCCCGCCTAGGGGCGGTCGCAATGGGGCTGCAATCGCATGTGCTGCGCGGGCAGGTGGTCGCGGAAATGCACCTGCGGCCGATGCCCGACATTCCCGTCCCCTGCCGCATCCTGCAGACCGTCCGGCTGGTCGGGGAGAGTGACCGCGCAGCCGAGCGGGCACATCTCGCCTCGTTCCCCGGCACGGCGCCGCCGGATGCCGCAGCCCGCTACGCGGCGGGGGCGCATGAGGGCATCCAGTTCGCCTGGGAGCGGCACAGCGAAGGCAGCACCGCCATGCTGGTGATCCCGCAGGGCGCGGATGACGGGCGGCTGCGCGGCTGGCTCGAAGGTTTTCCCGGCGCGGTGATGCGCGCGACCCGGCTGGAGGTCGTCGCCGACGAAGCTGCCGGAAAACGCCTCGTGGAAGCGGGCGGAATGCGCGCCAGCGACGTGGTCAGCGGATGCCTTGGCGGGGCGCGCTTCTGGTCCGATTTCCGCATCCATGAAGAGGGGTTCGGGCTGGTGGTGGTGGCCGCCAATGCCAGCCACCGGCACGATCTCGCGCGGCAGGTCCAGCAGCTGCAGGAGCTTGGCAATTACCGCAATCTCGCGCTGATGGGGCTGGCGCTGGTGCGTTCCGAGAGCGGCGAGCTGGCGCGGATCGAGGCCGGGCTGGCCGAGGCGACGAGCGCGCTTTCCGGCGGGCATGACGAGCGGGCGCTGCTGGCCGAGCTGGTGAAGCTCGCCGCCGAAACCGCGGCCTTGCGCTCGGCCAGCGCCTTCCGGCTCGGCGCCACGGCCGCCTATGGCCAGATCGTGTCCGACCGGATCAAGGCGCTCGACGCGCGGCCGGTGGAAGGGCTGCAGAGCCTGCAGGAATTCACCGACCGCCGCCTGCTGCCCGCGCTCCGCACCTGCGAAGCCTTTGCGCGGCGACTGGAAACCGCCGCCACCGGCATCGAACAGGCGACGGCCATGCTGCGCACACGGGTCGATCTGCGGCTGGCGGAGCAGAACCTCGTCCTGCTGCGATCGGTCCAGCGCAACATGGTGATGCAGATCAGGCTGCAGCACCTGGTGGAGGGATTCTCGATCGTCGCGCTCAGCTATTACGCGGTCTCCCTGCTGGCCAAGCTATTGGAAGGAAGCGAGAAATTCGCCGCCCTGCCCTGGCCGCCCGACATGATCGCCGCTGCCGCCGTGCTGCCCGCCCTGGTCGGCTTCTGGCTGCTGCTCGGCTGGCGCAAGAAGCGCGCGCTCAGCGAACCGCTGGAGGAAGGCGGCCCTAAAGCCTGACCAGTTCGGTGACATCCAGCCGCTGCGCCACGAGGCTCAGCGGCTCGGTGCGGTGGGAGACGAGGATCAGGCCGGTCCCGGTTTCGTCCAGCCAGCGCCCCAAGGCCGCAACCAGTGCTTTTTCGGTAGCGGAATCAAGCCCTTCGGTCGGCTCGTCGAGCAGCAGCCAGGGCCGCCCGGCCAGCAGGGCGCGGGCCAGCGAAAGCCGCTTGCGCTCCCCGCCCGACAGGATGCCGCCCGCTTCGCCGAGCCGCGTCTCGAGGCCCTCCGGCGCGCGCCCGATCCGCTCCGCCAGCTGCGCCGCTTCGAGCGCCTGCCACATCTCCCGCTCCTCGAGACCCGGCCGGGCGAGGCTGAGATTGTCCGCCACCGTGCCGGCCAGCATCGGCGCATCCTGCGGCGAAAGCGCGAATTGCGCGCGCAGCGCATCGGCACTGCAAGCGGACAGCAATTGCCTGTCCAACAGCGCCGGTAGCTCCAGCGCCCGCATCCCCGCCAGCGCTTCCAGCACCATGGTCTTGCCCGAGCCGGAAATGCCGGTGATCGCGAGCCGCGTGCCGGGCTCCAACACCCGCTCGGCCAGTTGCAGCGTAGCTGGATCGGCGGCGGGCATTTTGCCGGCTCTCACCTCGCCCGAAAGCTCCTCCAGCGCGGCGATCCGCCGCAACCCTTCGCGCACCGTCGCGCTGCGGAAGGCGCTGCGGGCGAGCGAGCCCATTGCTTCGATCGCGGCCGAAGTGGCGAGCAGCGCCAGCGCCAGCACCGGCGCAGCCGCATTGGAGGAGAGCAGCACGGCGGAAACGGCGAGCGCGCCATAGCCCAGCAATATTCCCGCCAGCGCCCCCTCGGCGCGGAACAGGCCGGCGCGAGCGGCGTCGAGCCGTGCGGCGATCGGCACGAGTTCCTCCGCCGCGCGATCCGCCAGGCCATAGGCGGCGATTTCGGCGCGGGCGCCGGCGAGATCGACATAGCGGATGCGCAATTCGCCCAAGGCCTCGGCCGCTTCATGCGCCGGCCGGTCGGTCAGCCGCCGCGCGAGGACCCGCAGCAGGAAGGGCAGCGCCGCCAGCATCACCGCGAGGATCAGCGCTGGGAGCCAGCCCGCCATCGCAGTCAGCGCAAGCCCGACACAGGCGGCCACCACGCTGGCGCGCTGCGCGGGGCGGCGCACGACGAGATCTTCCAGCGCTTCGATATCGCCGATCAGCCGCGCGCTGGCATCGCCGGCCGAAAGATCGGGCGCCTTGCGGCTGTCCTGCGCCGCGAGCTTCGCGAAAAGCTGCCCGCGCAATTCGGCCATGCCGAGCAGCGCGCCCTGATGCGACCAGATCTGCTCGCCATAGCGCGAGACGGTGCGCAATATCGCCAGCAGCCGGATCGAGGCGCTGGGGATCAGGTAATTGAAGCCCAGCGCGGCGACCGGACCCGCCGCCCCGGCGATCGCCGCCGCGGTGAGGAACCAGCCCGAGATCGCGAGCAGCAGGATCGAGGAGAGCGCGGCCAAGGATGCGGCGAGCCCGCCCAGCGCCACCAGCCGCCGCGTCTGCCCGGTCATGCCGGCGAGATCGAGCAGCGGCTTCACAGCGCCAGCTCCTGTCGTGCGGCGGCGGAGACCAGCGGGTCATGCGTCGCCACCAGCAGGCATCGCTCCGTGGCGAGGCTGGCCAGCAAGGCGACGATGGCTTCGGCGCTGGCCGGATCGAGATCGGCGGTCGGCTCGTCGCAAAGCAGCAGTGGCCGGCCGGAGAGGATCGCGCGGGCGAGGCCGATCCGCCGCCGCTCCCCGCCCGACAGGCCGGAGCCCTTGTGATCCACCGCCAAAGCCAGCCCGCCGCGCCGTTCGAGCAGCGGGCCGAGCCCGACGCGTTCGGCCACGGCGAGGATGTCGGCCTGTGCCGCAGCGGGCGCCGCCAGCGCGATATTTTCCGCCAGCGTGCCGGGCAGCAGCAGCGGGCGCTGCGCGGCCCAGGCGATATCGGCGGGATCGAGTACCGCGCCCGATGCCGTGCGCACCGAGCCGGCGGCGATGCCTATCTGCCCGGCAATGGCGGCGAGCGTGCTGGTCTTGCCGCTGCCCGTCGGCCCGACAAGCGCAGCGAAATCATGCGGCGAAAGGGCAAGGTCGAGCGGCCCGATATCGGCGCCCGGCCAGCGCAGCTCCACGCCGCGCAGCACGAGCCCGTCGAACCGACCCGGCTTCGGCGCGGGTTCCGCCTCCACCTCCTCGGGCGCGATCTCCGCGAGCGCGGCCTGCGCTGCTTCGCCCAATTGCTTCTCGTGATAGGCCGCGGCCAGCCGCCGCATCGGCAGGTAGAATTCGGGCGCCATCGCCAATGCGAAGAAGGCCGGCACCAGCGTCAATTTCTCGGGCGGATCGAAAGGCAGAAGGCCGAGCAGCGAGAAGCCGCAATAGACCGCCACCAATGCAACGGCGAGCGCGGAGAAGAATTCCAGCACCGCGCCGGAGATGAAGGCCATGCGCAGCACGCTGACCGTGCGTTCCGCCACTTCGCGCGTGGCCTGGCGCACTTGCCGCACGATCCGGTCCTCGGCCGCGAAATGGCGGATCAGCGGCAGGTTGCGCACCCGGTCCACGAACAGGCCCGACAGCGTGGCGAGCGCGGCCAGTTGCCGATCCGAGGCATGGCGCGCGGCGGTGCCCGCCAGGATCATGCCGAGGATGAAAGGCAGCAGCGTGCCGAGCATGATCAGCGCCGAAACCCAGCTGGCGAAAGCGACGATCGCCATCACCAGCAGCGGCCCCAAGGCGGCGTGGAAGCGCGAGGGCATGTAACGGGAATCGTGTTCCTCGATCGCCTGCACATGGTCGAGCGCCAGAGTCGCGCTCTCGCCCGAAAGCAGCGGGCGCGGCAGTCGCCCGCCCAGCAGGCGCGGCCAGAGTCGCCCGCGCAGAGCCGCTCCGCTTGCCTGCGCCGCGCGGATCGCCCGGCCATGCACGAGATGCACGGCCAGCGCGCGCAAAGCCGCGCCCGCTATGATAAGACCGGCGAAAACCAGCGCGGAATCGGTGGTTTGGAGGTGATTGCCGATCCCCCGGGCGATGCCCCACGCGAAGAGCGCGGCCCCGATAATATCGACGAGCCAGAACAGACCTGGAGAATTAGACCTCAAATTTCAGAAACCATGTAATTGTATTCTTGACACGCTCAGGGGCGAGGCGTAGCGGCGTGTTAGGAACTCCACCCCTCCGGCGCAATCTCCCGATCCGCCCGGAGGCCGAAACAGGACGAGATCCTCATGATTGACATGGCAGTGGTCGAACTATCGCGACTCCAGTTCGCGCTCACCGCACTCTATCACTTCCTCTTCGTCCCCCTGACGCTGGGCCTGTCTTTCATCCTCGTGATCATGGAAAGCGTCTATGTGATGACGGGCCGCCCGATCTGGCGGGACGTCACGCGCTTCTGGGGCAAGCTGTTCGGCATCAATTTCGTCCTCGGCGTGGCCACCGGCCTGACCATGGAGTTCGAATTCGGCACCAACTGGTCTTACTATTCGCATTATGTGGGCGACATTTTCGGCGCCCCGCTGGCCATCGAAGGGCTGATGGCCTTCTTCCTCGAAGCGACCTTCGTCGGCATCATGTTCTTCGGGTGGGACCGGCTTTCGCGGCGCGGCCACCTGTTCGCCACTTTCATGGTCGCGCTGGGATCGAACCTTTCGGCGCTGTGGATCCTCGTCGCCAATGGCTGGATGCAGCATCCCGCCGGCGCGCAGTTCAATCCCGAAACCATGCGCATGGAAGTGACCAATTTCTACGATGTGCTGTTCAACCCGGTGGCGCAGGCCAAATTCGTCCACACCGTGAGCGCCGGCTATGTCACCGCCAGCGTCTTCGTGGTCGGGGTTTCCGCCTGGTACCTGCTCAAGGGCCGGCATGTGGAATTCGCCAAGCGCAGCCTGACCGTGGCCGCCGCCTTCGGCCTCGCCTCCTCGCTGTCGGTCGTCGTGCTGGGCGATGAGAGCGGCTACGCGCTGACCGAGAACCAGAAGATGAAGCTGGCCGCGATCGAGGGCATGTGGGAAACCGAGAAGGCCCCCGCCGGCCTCGCCCTGTTCGGCATCCCCTCGAATAGCGGGCATGACACGAAATACGAGATCAAGGTCCCCTATGTGCTGGGCCTGATCTCCACCCGCAGCCTGACCGGCGAAGTCACCGGCATCAACGAGCTGGTGCTGCATGCCGATGAGCGCATCCGCAACGGGCTCAATGCCTATGAAGCGGTCGAGAAGCTCAAGGTGGATCACAACGATCTCGCCGCGCGCGAAGCCTATGAGCGGAGCAAGGACGATCTCGGCTATGCCCTGCTGCTGAAGCGCTTCACCGACGATCCGATGAATGCCGACGACGCCACGATCATGCGCGCGGCATGGTCCACCGTGCCCAATGTGCCGGCGCTGTTCTGGATGTTCCGCATCATGGCCGGGCTCGGCTTCTTCTTCATCGCCTTCTTCGCGATGGCCTTCTGGTGCGCGACCAAGCAATGCTTCGACAGGAAGTGGTTCCTGCGGCTTGCCGTGGCGATCATCCCGCTGCCCTGGCTGGCGGCGGAAGTCGGCTGGGCCGTGGCCGAGATCGGGCGCCAGCCCTGGGCGGTGGACGGCGTGCTGCCGACCTTCCTCGGCGCATCGAGCCTGACCGTGCCGCAGATCTGGGCCACGATCGCCGGCTTCACCCTGCTTTACGGCACGATGGCGGTGATCGAGGTGCGGCTGATGATCCACACGATCAGGAAGGGACCTGAACGCTACGAACCGTGGCAGGGCCGGAAATCCGCTTCCTCCGAAGGCGGCGCCATCCCCTCCGCCGTCCCGGCCGAATAAAGCGAAGGAAACGAGACCATGCCCCCGGTACCTCTCGATTACGAAACGCTCCGCGTCATCTGGTGGCTGCTGCTCGGCGTGCTGCTGATCGGCTTCGCGCTGACCGACGGCTTCGACCTCGGCACCGCCGCGCTGCTGCCCTTCATCGGCCAGACCGATCTCGAACGGCGGCAGGTGATCAACACGATCGGCGCCACCTGGGAAGGCAACCAGGTGTGGTTCATCCTCGGCGGCGGGGCGATCTTCGCGGCCTGGCCGCTGGTCTATGCGGTGAGCTTTTCCGGCTTCTACCTCGCCATGTTCCTGGTGCTGGCGGCGCTGATATTGCGGCCCGTAGGGTTCAAGTACCGCTCCAAGAAGCCCGATCCCGCATGGCGCAACCGCTGGGACTGGGCGCTGTTCGCGGGCGGCTTCATCCCCGCATTGGTGTTCGGCGTAGCCGTCGGCAATGTGCTGATCGGCGCGCCCTTCCGCTTCGATAGCGACCTGCGGATGTTCTACGATGGCGGGCTGCTGGCGCTGTTCAGCCCGTTCAGCCTGCTGACCGGCTTGCTTTCGGTGACCATGCTGGTGCTGCACGGCGCGGGCTGGTTGTCGATCAAGCTGGAGCCGGGCCCGGTGCTGGACCGGGCGCGGAAACTGGGCCAGCTGGCGGCGATCTTCTCGGTCGTGCTGTTCGTGCTCGGCGGGTTCTATGTCGCCTTCGGCGATATCGGCTATCGGCTGACCGGCGTGGCCGATCCGGCGGGCCCCTCCAACCCGCTGCTCTCTCACACCGAGGCCGCAGCCGGCGCCTGGCTCGACAATTACGGCAAGTATCCGTGGATGGTGATCGCGCCGCTGCTCGGCCTTGCCGGGCCGGTGATCGCGCTGCTCGGCATTCGCGGCGGCAAGGATACGCTGGTGATCGCCGGCTCCTCGCTGGCCAATCTCGGGATCATCTCGACGGTCGGCCTGTCGATGTTCCCCTTCATCCTGCCGAGCTCGCTCGATCCGTCCTCCAGCCTCACGGCCTGGAACGCCTCATCGAGCCCCGGCACGCTGTTCGTCATGCTGCTGGTCACGGTCGTGCTGCTGCCGATCGTGCTGCTCTACACGGCCTGGGCCTACAAGGTGATGTTCGGCCGGGTCAGCATGGACGAAGCCAAGTCCAACCCCGATTTCTACTGAGGAGCCGGCCGATGTGGTATTTTTCCTGGATCCTGGGCGTCGGCCTGGCCGTGGGCTTCGGCATCCTCAACGGCATCTGGCACGAATTCCAGTCCGGCGGCAGCGACGAAACCTCGGTGGACTGAGGCCGGAACGAAAGAACCGGGAAGCCTCGCGGCTCCCCGGTCCCCTCTCCAAAAGCAATCAGGCAGCGAGGCGGCGGGGCCCGGCCATGCCGGGCTCGCCCGCCGGGATCAGCGGCCGATCCCCGAATAGCTCATGCCGTACATTTCGACATCGGCGCGGTCATAGACATTGCGCAGGTCCACCAGCACGGGCTGTTTCAGGATCGTCGCCACACGCTTGAGATCGAGCGCGCGCAATTCGTCCCACTCGGTCACGATCGCGGCGCAATCCGCGCCGTCCATCGCCTCATAGGGATTGGCGCAATATTCGACATTGTCGAGCACCAGCTTGGCCTGCTCGACACCCTCGGGATCGTAGGCGCGCACGGTCGCCCCGGCATCCTGCAGCGTCTGGATGATCGAGATCGACGGGGAATCGCGCATATCGTCGGTGTTCGGCTTGAAGGTCAGGCCGAGAATTGCGACCGTCTTGCCGCGCGCATCGCCATCCAGCGCCTGGATGATCTTGCGGCCCATCGCACGCTTGCGGTTGTCGTTCACCGTCACCACGGCTTCCACGATCCGCTGCGGCGCGTCGTAATCCTGCGAGGTCTTGAGCAGGGCCAGCGTGTCCTTGGGGAAGCAGGAGCCGCCATAGCCGGGGCCGGCATGGAGGAACTTGCTGCCGATGCGGTTGTCGAGCCCGATGCCGCGGGCCACGTCCTGCACGTCGCCGCCGACCTTTTCGCACAGATCGGCCATCTCGTTGATGAAGGTGATCTTGGTCGCGAGGAAGGCGTTGCCGGCATATTTGGTGAGCTCGGCCGACTTGCGGCTCATCTCCACGATCGGCGACTTGTTGAGGTAGAGCGGGCGGTAGATCTGCCGCATCACCTGCATGGCGCGCTCGTCCTCGCCGCCGATCACGATGCGGTCGGGCCGCTTGAAATCCTCGATCGCCGCGCCTTCGCGCAGGAATTCGGGGTTGGAGACGACCGCGAAGGCCGCATCGGGATTGGTCTGGCGAATGATCCGCTCCACCTCGTCGCCCGTGCCGACCGGGACGGTGGACTTGTCGACGACGACGGTGAAGCCGTCGATCGCGCGGGCGATCTCCTCGGCCGCGCCATAGACATAGGACAGGTCCGCATGGCCATCGCCGCGCCGCGAAGGCGTGCCGACCGCGATGAACACGGCATCGGCTCCGGCCACGGCGGGGCCGAGATCGGTGGTGAAGCTCAGCCGCCCGGCTTCGACATTGTTGGCGACGAGCTGGTCGAGACCCGGCTCGAAAATCGGGATCTTCCCGGCGTTCAGCGCCTCGATCTTGCTGGCATCCTTGTCGACGCAGACAACATCATGGCCGAAATCGGCGAAACATGCGCCCGAAACCAGGCCGACATATCCCGATCCGATCATTGTGACACGCATTGGACCCCCTTGGGTTGACTAGGCATTGCAGTGAGGTGGCTGCTTAGGCGAGATTTCCCGAAGGAAAAAGGACCGGATCGCCCTTAGGGGGCAGGCAGGCGGGGTAGCACCGAATTGCCCTGCGGCAGCCCGCCCTATACCTTCGATAAAACGCGCCCCTGCGCCCCGGCATCCACCGTAAACTTCGCCAGCGGCGTCTCGCTGTAGCTCGGCTCGTAAATGGTGGACATGGCGACATAATCGGCCTGCGCCCGCTCGGGCGTGAGCGTCAGCAGGATATAGCCCTTGGCCCGCTGGTCGCACAGGGCGACTTCCGGGCTGGCCGCCGCCAGCAACTCGCCGAGCGGAAGCTGCGGCATGGAATCGCCGATGGAGGGGCTGCTGATCGAACTGGTGCCGAATTCCACCGCCACCTGGTTGCCGGTATCGTCGGCTAGATTGTTGGCCCAGAAAGCATGGCTGTCGCCCGCCAGCACGAGCGGCTGCGAGCCGGACCGGCGGAAGCTGGCATAAAGCCGTTCGCGCGCGGCGGGGTAGCCGTCCCAGCTGTCCAGATTGAACGGCAGGCCCGCGCGATAGCCGGCCTGCGCGGTGGCCACCTGCGCACGCAGGTCCTCGGGCAGGCCGGCAAGCAGCGCATCGGCCTTGTCCTTGCCGAACAGCTTTTCGACATCGGGCCCGTTGACCCGCGCCATCACCACCTGGTTGCCGAGCACCTGCCAGGGAACGCCGGCCTCGACCGAGGCGGCAAGCCCGCGCTCCAGCCATTCGCGCTGCTTCTCGCCGAGCATCTCGCGGTCGGGCCGTTCGCGCTCCGCCAGCACGCTGGCGATTCCCTCGGCTGTGGGCGTCGCGCCCTTGAAGCTGGCCTGTTCGCTGCGCGCGAGCAGCCGCGTTTCGACCATCATCAGCGTGGCGAGATCGCCGAAGGTGAAGCTGCGATTGATCGCCGCCCAGGGATCGCTGGGCAGGGGATCGCGGATCGGCAGCCATTCGAAATAGGCCTGAAGAGCAGCGGCCTTGCGCGCCTGCCAATCGCCTTCGCTTTCCGGCTGGTGGTTCTCCGCGCCGTTCACCCAGCTGTCATTGGCGGTTTCGTGATCGTCCCACACGCAGATGAAGGCGGCGCGCGCATGGGCGGCCTGCAGCATCGGATCGCGGCGATACCAGGCATGGCGCTTGCGGTAATCGTCCAGCGTCACGATCTCATGCGCCGGCTCCAGCCCGCGGCCGATCTTCTTGCCGATATCGGCGCCGTAGCCGTCTATGCCATATTCGTAGATATAGTCGCCGAGATGCACCACGGCATCGACCCGGTCGAGCCTGGCGATGGAATCATAGGCGTTGAAGAACCCGCCGAGGAAGAGCTGGCAGGTGACCACGGCGAACACCGTGTCGGCGATCTTGCCGCGCGGCAGGGTGCGGAAGCGGCCGACCGGCGATTTCGTGCCGTCCGCCAGCGTGAACCAGTACCAGTAATCCTTGCCCGCGCCGAGGCCGGTCGGCTCCACCTTGACCGTGAAATCGCGCGAGGGGCGCGCTTCGGCCTCGCCGCTTTCGACCGGCGCGCCGCCCTCCGTCTCGGCGACATGCCAGGTGAGCGGAATGGCCGAGCCATGGGCGGCATCGGCCGGCGTCACGCGGGTCCACAGGATCGCCCCGCCGGCGGTGGGATCGCCGCTCGCCACGCCATGTTCGAAGGCCGCTGCGACGGAAGCTTCGGCGGCATGGAGCCCGGCCACAGGCAGGACCGCGCCCGAGCCGATGACGCCGAGCGCGGCGCGGCGGTTCATTTTCATTGCGTTACCCTCCGAAACGGAAACTGAGCGAGACCCCGTAATAGCGCGGCGCGCCGGCGATGAAGGTCGGCAGGCCCAGGCTGTCGCCCGTATTGCCGGCATCCATGATGTATTTCTTGTCGAACAGGTTTTCGACGAAGCCTTCGACCCGCCAGGCATCGCCCGGCGCGGCATAGCCGAGCCGCGCATTGACCAGCGCATAGCTGTCCTGGAACTCGTCTAGGATATTGTCCGCCACCAGCGCCGCGGGCGGCTGCTGCAGGTCGGGCCGGTCATTGTCGTCGTCGAAGAACACTTTCGACTGCCAGGTCAGCGTGGGCGAGAATTCGATCCGGCCGTCGCCCGCCGGAACGCTGGCGATTGCGCCCAGCGAGATGCTGTGATCGGGCGACAGGCGGAAGCGGTTTCCGTCGCGCGCGCCGGTCTTGAAGCGGCTGTGATTGAAGGCATAGGTGCCGAAGAAGCTGATCACGTCCGCCGGAACCCAGCGGACCTGCCCTTCGAAGCCGTAGCTTTCCGCCTTGCCGGCATTAGTGATGACGAATTGCGTGCCCTGCTGCACCGTCGTCTGGAAATTGTCGTATTGGTAGAAGAACACCGCGCCGTCGACGAACAGCGTGCGGCCGGCCAGCGCCGTCTTCGCGCCCAGTTCGTAGCTGTCGACCGTTTCGGACGGCAGGACGTTGAAGCTGGCCGGGCCGAAAGGCGCGCCCGGGCCGCTGGCGGCGAGGATTTCCGGCCGGCGGCCCCGCGCATAGGTGGCGTAGATGCTGGCATCGTCGCCGGGGATGTAGCGCGCGGTCAGGCGCCAGGAGAAACCGTCATCCTTATGCGCCGCCTCGTCCGTGTCGCCATTATTGGCGGTCGGCTGCGAGCCGAGGCCGAACAGCGGCACCGGATAGAGCGCGGAAGGCGGGATCGATGCGGCGCCGGGCGCGGCGAGCGCCTGCAGCAGGCCGGTGCGCACCGGCTCCGGCTGGCCCAGCGCGCCGATGAAACCGCCGAGGATCGAACGTCCGTTGAGCACGGAAGCGGTATAGGTGCTGTGCTTGTCGTCATGGCTGTAGCGCAGCCCGCCGCCGATCTCGAACTGGTCGGAAAGCCTGATCGTGACATCGCCGAACAGGTCGATCGCCTTGGTGCGCGAACCATTGGTCGAGGTTTCGAGATGGCCGGGCTTGAGATTGGCCGCGATCCCCTGCGCGACCAGCGGATCGAGCGGATAGCCATAGGCCCCGGCGACGCCCTGCAGCAGCAGGCCGGTGAAGCCCGGATTGTCGAACAGGCCCAGCGGCGCGGGATCGGTGGCCGGGCGGCCGGGGATCGCCCCGCCGCCATTCAGCGCGCCGGCCAGCCGGGCCAGGGTGGCGCGCTCGTCGAATTCGGAGGGAACGCGCTGCGTGCCCTTTTCCCAGAAATAGCTGGCGCCGATAAAGGCCGAGACCGGGCCGTTATCGAAGTTCAGCCGCAAATCCTGGCTGAACTGCTTGCCCTGCGCATCCTCGGCCGCGGTCAGGAGCGGCAGCGAAATGCCGTCTGCATCGAAAATCTCCAGCGCATCGAACCGGCGATAGGCGCTGGTCGAGGTGAGTTTGAAGCGGTCGTTCAGCTCGAGATTGGCGATGCCGGTAACGCCCCAAACCTCGCGGTCGAGGCCGAGCCGGTTGCCATCGGGAAAATCGCTGGCGGCGGCCAATGCCGCGCCGCTATTGCGGTCCGTATCGCCGAGGACCGCGCCGGTTACAGGATCGGTCGGGTTATAGGCGATCGACTTGAAGGAGGTGCCGGCCGGCTGGTCCTTCTGGTAATTGCCGATCACGTCCACGGTCAGCCCGCCGGTCTCGGCGCGGAAGGCGCCGCGGATGGCCTTGGTATCGGCGGAATTGTAATCCCGTCCGCCCAGCAGGTTCTCGACATAGCCGTCCCGCTCGCGGATGCGGCCGGACACGCGCAGGGCGACATTGTCGCCGATCGGGGCATTGACCATGCCTTCGAAAGTGCGGGCGTCGAAATTGCCGTAGGAGAGCTTGCCGAACAGCTCGCCCTCGCCAAGATGCGCCTTGTTCTGGATGATATTGACCGCGCCGATCAGCGCGCCGCGGCCATAGAGCGTGGATTGCGGGCCCTTGGCCACCTCGATCCGCTCGACATCGAACAGCTCGACATAGGAACCGCGCGACTTGGAGATGGAAACGCCGTCCTGATAGACCGAGACGCGCGGTTCGTTGGTCGCCGTGCCGCTGTCCGAGGTGATGCCGCGCATCACGAAGCCGGGATTGTTGGGCGACTGGTTCTGCACTTCGAAGCCCGGCACGAAGCGCGAAAGCTCGTCGAATTCCTCGATGCCGAAGCGGTCCAGCTCCTTTTCGTCGAGCACGCTCAGCGTCATCGGCACATCGACCGGGTCCTGCACGCGCAATTGCGCGGTGACCATGATCGTCGCCTCATTGGCCGGCGCGTCGGTGCCGTCGGGCCCCTCGGTCGTCTGGGCATGGGCCGCGGAGGCGGCAAGGGAAACGAGGCCGGTGGTAGCCAGCGCGAGCGTGCGAAACATCATGGGACAGATCACCTTTCAGGGAGCGCGCTAAGGCCGATCCGTGAAAGACGCGTGACAATCGGCGGTCAACCGGCCGCGTGGAGGCAAACCGGCCAGCTGGCCCTCCTTTAATCGGCGCCTGCCTTCTCCGAAATGCGCCGTCGGATAAGGCCGTACCAGGCGATGTCCATCCACAGGGCGGTCGTCCCGGCGAAAGCGATATGGGCGAAATTCGCGCCCAGCGCCCCGAAGCGCGGGATCAGCAGCACCGCGCAGGCGAAGAACAGCACGGTCGCGACGAAGGAACTCTTGAGCACGATGCCCGGCTGCCCCATCGAAAGCAGGATGGAGCGTGACGGCGCGGCGTGCATCATCAGGGTGACGGCAATGAGCTGTGCCACCAGCAGCGGGCCGACCTGGCCATAATGGACGCCCATGGCCAGTTCGACCACCTGCTGCCCGATCAGCGCGGCAACGGCCACGCTGACGAGGCCCAGCCCGCTGAGGATCAGCTGCACGTTGCGCGTCAGCTTGCGCAGCTTCCTGTATCGCTTCTCGGCCCAGAAGCGCGCCATTTCCGGATAGAGAACCGCCTGGGTCTGCGCGCCGACCTGCTGCGCGACCCGCGCCAGCCTCTTGGCCACATGATAGAAACCCGCCGAGCTCGGCCCCGCCAGCGCGCCGACCAGCAGCACGTCCGCTTCCTGCGTCATGGTGCGCATCGTCATCGAGAGGTTCGAGGACCAGGCGAAATTGATGAAGCCCGGGAAATCGCGCGCCAGGTTGCGCGGCGATTCCTTGAAGGGGTTGGAAATCGACTGCGCCTTCAGGGCCGACCAGCCAAGGGCCAGGATAAAGACCCCGGTGGTCATCTGCGCGATCGTCCAAGCGACCATGAAACCGGTGATGGTGGGCCAGAAATACCAGCAGAAGAGAGCCAGCGGAACGCGCACGATCTGCCCGATCGGCTGGGTATAGGCGATCTGTTTGAAACGCCCGGCCATGCGCAAAGCCGCGGTGGAGGAGCCGGTGATGTTGGTCAGCACGCTGACCGCGTAGATCGCCACCAGATGCAGGTAGTGCCCATCGAGGCCGAAAAGCGGGCCGGCCAGAGCCGCAATCACAACCGCACCGACCGCCGCGACCATGGCCGCGCCGATATCCAGCAGGATTCCGTAGAGGTAGAGCCTTGGCAAACGGTCGCGCTGGCCGGCTTCCAGATCGCTGGCGAAGTGGATCAGCGGCTGCCAGGATTCGAAGCGCACCAGGCGTTCGACCAGCCGGACATAGGTGATGATCAGCACGAAGACGCCGAACAGCTCGGTCTCCATCGCCCGGCCGACGATCGCCAGGCTGGCCAGCGCCAGCACGTTGCTGAGGACATTGCCCGACAGCAGATGGCCGATATTCCGCAAATGGCCGATGGTGCCGTTGCCGTTCCGCGCCCGGAACATTCGGATAAAGACGTCCACGGCTTAGCGCCCCCGCCATATCTGGCGGATGGCCATGAAGGCCTCCGCCGCTGGACAATAGACCGTGGAGCCGCGCATCACGGCAAGTGCCCTGATCGTTTCGAGCGACCGCTCGTCCGGCGAGTCCTTCATCTGGGATTCGAACTTGGCGAAAGCGGCGAGCTTGGTTTCGAGATGGTCGCCGATATCGACGAAGTAATCGGGCATGAAAGCCGGCGTGGTGCCGGCCGCGTACCAGTTGGTTTCGGACAGCGTCTCATAGGCGAGCACGCGCGCCGGCGCGCTCGCGCTGCGCGGCCGCGCCCAGACCATGGACGAGGTGAAGACGATCTGGTGATCGAGATGGATGTCCCCGATGAAGGGCACGAACAGCGTATCGGGAGCGATTTCGGAAAGACATTCCCCGATCCGGGCATTGACCTTCGAGGCCGGCAGCGTGTCGAGCGCCGCCGCCGGAAGGTCCAGCCGGTGGGTCTGCTTCACGCCCAGCAGGGCATGCGCCCGGTCCGCCTCGGCCATCACATGGTCCATATAGGCTTTCGAGAAGGCCGGCTCCTGCCCTCGCGTGACGATGACGACATGCACCTCCGCGCCCTGTTGGGCGAGCCGGGCCATGGTGCCGCCGCAGCCGAGGACTTCGTCATCGGGATGAGGAGCGACCACTGCAACCCGCTTTGCCGCGGAAAGGTCGCTCATCGTCAATTCTCCCCCGGAGCCATGGCATGCAAAAGGGCGAGCCGGAGACAGACCGGCCGCAGTCAAGCGCGTTTACGCTGGACCCTGTCGTCGGCGAAGGACGATTTGGGCCAATACACATATTTGCCATCGCCCCGGCCCGGAAGGGACCACGAAGAGCTGCGCCAGCAATTTCGGCTGATATCCGAACTGTCAGTTCCCTCTGACGGCGAATTGTCGCATTTTGCGGAGCGGCCCTGTCGGGGAGGGGACTCGTTCGCCTTGAAGTCCGGCCCCGGCTAGCGCCTTGAGGACTTGATGACCGACCAAATCGCACGTTCCCAGTCTCCGAACCTGGCCTATGCCTCGCAGGGAAACTGGCGGGTGCGCCGCGATGCGCCGGCTTCGCAGGATAAACAGGCGGTCGACGGGCCGGTGCCGCTGGCCGCCATTCTGATGATGCTCGGCGCCTTCCTGGTCGGCTATCAGGCATTCCGGTTCGGCGGGCTCAACTTCACCTTTTCCGACATGGCCTTCTCGCTGGCCTTCGCGGTTTCACTCGCGCGCGGCCAGATCACCGCCACGCCTTTCGGCTCGATGACGCCGTTCTGGCTGCTGGCCCTGACGCTGATCCTCACCGGCCTGATGATCGGCACGATCTTGCATGGCGACATGTTCCGCTGGGCGGTGATCTCGCTGCAATATCTGCTCGGCTACCTGCTGTTTCCCATCATGCTGATGAAACAGCCCGAATGGTTCGCCAGGCGGCTGGTCTGCACCTTCATCCTCGGCATGGTGGTGATGGAAGCGTTCGGCATCGCGATCAGCCTGACCATGACGCACGCCGAGGCCTCGCAGTTCTTCACCAATGAATTCGTGGCCGGCAATGGCCGCATGTCGAGTTTCGCCACAGAGCCGAACTGGAATGGCGAGTTGATAGCCTTCACAGGGCCGCTGACTCTCTATGCGCTTTCCAAGCGGCTGATCCCGCTATGGGCCTTCGTGGTGGCGATCGGCATCCTGCTTTGGGGCCTGCTGCTGAGCGCATCCTTCACCGGCTTCACCGCCTTCTCCATCGGCATGGCGATCACCCTGCTTTTCGTGGGGATCCGCAAGCTTTTCGCCGTCCTCATTCTTGTGAGCCTGGCAGGCGCCATTTTCGTTGCCAGCGGCGCCCCGCTCCCCACGATTTTCGAAGAACGGGTGGGTGGCGCACTGAGCGAGGGGAGCCTCGAAAACGCCGGCACCTATGAAGGCCGCGTGGTGCTCGTGAAGCAGGCCTGGAACACCGCGGAAGACACGCTGATCATCGGGCTGGGCGTGGAAGGCTTCCGGCAGACGAACGACATCAAGCAACCGGTCCACAATCTGCCCCTGCTGATGCTGGTCGATGGCGGGCTGATGGCCTTCACCGGCTTCATCCTGCTGATTGCGCTGATGCTGATCATGCCACTGCGGAAGATGACCACCGCCAGGCTGGAAGCAGGCGCCGTCTTTGCTGTGGCCACCGTTTTCATAATCTACACACAGGCATTGCCGCACATGTTCTCGCGGCTGAACATCGTGCCCCCGATGCTTGCCCTGATGCTACTATACGCCCGGCCAGGATTGCTCACCCGAAGGGCTTAGTACCCCCTTTGTTTAAGCCGTCTGCGCCGGCAAAAACCCCAAATTCCTGTGCTAGTGTAACTTTTTTCGGATAGGTTCGCAGGCAACAACAATAGCATACTGCTTGGAACAGCTGGAGGACCCTCGGTCATGAGACTGCCTCGATTTATCGTGCGAATGCTTGGAATCTTCGCCCTCGCGGCGGTTGCAAGCGGCTGCGCCACCGGACAGACCGAATTTCTGCCGGCTCCGCAAGTGACGAGCTATACGCTCGACACCGGGGACGAACTGCGCGTTGAGATCTACGGGCTCGAGGGCTTCAACGGAACGACCTTCACCGTCGACGACAACGGCATGCTGGCCCTTCCGCTGATCGACAAGATCCCCGCCCGGGGCAAGACGACGGAACAGCTGGAAGGCGATATCCGGCAGGCGCTGCTCGACAAGCAGATCCTGAAGGAACCCTTCGTGGACGTCCAGTCGGTCACCCTGCGGCCGTTCTACATCCTAGGCGAAGTGAACAAGCCGGGCGAATATGCCTACCGGCCGGGCATGACCGTGCTCACCGCGGTCACCATTGCCGGCGGTTACACGGTTCGCGCCAACCAGAAGGACGTGACAATCTCCCGCAAGGTCGACGGCCAGCAAGTCACCGGCAAGGCCGAAGCAGACGATCCGGTGATGCCCGGTGATCAGATTCAGGTGGTCGAACGATGGTTCTAAGGTCCGCAAAACTCGCGCTGCTCGGCGCCGCGCTCTGCGCTCCCTTTGCAGCGCATGCCCAGCAATACGGCACCACGGCGCCGATCATCGATCTGCCCAACGACTATGACGAAGGGCTCGGCGCGACGGTCGGCCCCTTCGTGGTCACCGCTTCGGGCGAGGCCGGCGCGCAATATGACAGCAACATCTATGCGCAGGAGACCGGCGCGCAGGACGATCTGGTGTTCATCACGGCGCCGCGCTTCGACGCACGCCTGAACAGCGGCCCGACCCAGATCTCCATCCGGGGTGAAGCGCAGGCTCGTAAATATGTGGACCATTCGTCCGAGGACGCCACATCGGCGCTGGCCGGCGTTTACCTGGTTTCGCGCCCGAGCGGGGCCGATCAGATCCAGGCCAATGCCAGCTGGAATCGCGCGATCGAGGATCGCGGCGATCCCGAGGCTCGCCGCATTCCGGGGCTGGGGCCGCGCAAGTTCGATATCTTCGCCGGCGAGGCGAGCTGGAACCATGACGGGCCGAAGATCTATTTCGGCGCCCGCGGCGGCGTACAAAAAATCAACTACCTGTCTTCCTTCGACGCGGAGCGTGACCTGACGATTTATTCCGGGCAGATCAGCACCGGCTATCGGATCAGCGGCTCGGTGAGGGCGATCGTGGTCGGCTTCGCCAACCATCGCGCCTTCCGGCTGGACGAGGATGTGAACGGCATCAACCGCGATGCGACCACTTATGGCGTGCGCGGGGGCCTTCGCTTCGGCGATGAGGGGATCATTCGCGGCGAAGCGACAGTGGGTACTTTCCGGCTCGATCCGAAAGACCCGAGCCTGCCCTCGCGTTCGGGCCTCTCGCTCGACGGGTCGCTATCCTATCTTCCCTCGCGGCGCGTCGCGCTGTTCCTCGATCTTTTCCGCGGCGATGTCGCCACGGTGCGCAGCGGGGCGCAATCGCGAACGGACACAAGGGTCCAGTTCGGTGTGCAGGCCGAAGCCCGCCGGAACCTGCGCATGGAAGCCGCGCTGGTCTATCGCCGGAGCGCCTTCATCGGGACTGGCACGACCGAGACGACCAAGGGCGTGCGGGGCGAAGTGGAATATCGCGTGACCCCGAATGTCTCGATTGCGGCCACTGCGAACTATTCGAACCGCGACAGCGACCGGCCGATCGATGAATTCGATCGCCTGCGGACCGGTGTCGAGTTCCGCGCCCGCTTCTAAGGATGTGAAAAATGGCGATTTGCCTATCGCGTTCCGGATTTCGCCCCATTTACCGGGCATTCTACATGCTCGTGCTGGCGGCGGCGGTGGGTGCTTGCGGTGACCAATCGCAGGCCGAGCAAGTCATGGTTCGGCCGCTCCATCTCGAGGGGAAGCCGGCCTTTCCCGGTGCGCAAGGCTATGGCTCGATGGCCAAGGGCGGCCGGGGCGGCGAGATCATCTTCGTCGACAGCCTGGCGGATTCGGGCCCGGGCACTTTCCGCGCCTGCGTGGAAGCCTCGATGCCGCGTGTCTGCATCTTCAGGGTTGCGGGCACGATCCGCTTCACCGGCAGGCCCCCGGTCATCAGCAATCCCTATCTGACGATTGCCGGGCAGACCGCGCCGGGCGGCGGCATCACGCTGGCGCATAGCGGCGGGAAGAACGGCTTCACGCCGCTGCTGATCAAGAATGCCCATGATGTGGTGGTGCGGCATATCCGCGTCCGCAACGATCGCGTCGGCGCGCCGGAAAACCGGTCGGCCGAGGATTCGATCACCATCGAAAGCAGCCGCAAGGTCATCATCGACCATGTCAGCGCGAGCTGGGCGCGCGACGAGATCATCAACGGCTTCGCCGACACCGACAATGTCACGATCAGCTGGTCGATCTTCGCCGAAGGCGTTCCCAAGCATGACAAATGCGCATTGCTGGCGAGCGATCCGGTCGGGCCGCAGAGGCTGAGCTTCATCGACAATATCTGCGCCCATAATGGCGACCGCAATCCGGACATGAACTTCACGCCCGGCTCCTGCGTCGAGATCGTGAACAACATTCTCTACAATGCGCAGTCGCAATTCGCCGAGATTTGGGAGAGCTATGGTGGCACCCCGGTCTCGCTGGTGAACAACGTCATCCGCGCCGGGCCGAATACCTCGCAGCACACTGTCGGCATCGATCGCGAAGTGATCGGCTCGGAAGGGCCCGCTGCGGTCTACCTCTCGGGCAACCGCTTCGATGGCGAATTCACGCATATCTCGTCGAAGCTGGACGACGTCCTGCTCGATACGCCGCCCTGCCCGCTGACGCTCAAGCCCGTTTCGGCCGACGAAGCCTATGACACCGTGCTGGCCAATGCCGGGGCTTTCCCCCGCGATGCATTCGACGACCGGATCGTCCTCAATGTCCAGCGGCAGACGGGCCATATCAAGCATCATCCCGGCGAGATTCCGCCGGCCGCCGCAGGCACTCCCTATGTCGATACCGACAATGACGGCATGGCCGATGACTGGGAGGAGGCGAACGGCGCCGTCGTGGGCAAGAGCGACCCTTGGGAAGATGCCGATGGAGACGGCGATCTCAACCTCGACGAATTCCTCGCTTACCTCAGCGATCAACTCGTCTCACGGCGGGACACGGGAGTAACCGCGCAGTCGAATCAGGCGGTTTCTGCTAATCCCGGCGACATGAATTATCCATATCTGTCAGCTAGAAGCTGGCTGCAGAATTGGAACGACAAGCCGAAGGCGTAAGTGATGACCGACAAGACTCCCACGATCGTCACCGGCGCGGCCGGTTTCATCGGGCACGCGACCGCCCACCGGCTGCTCGATCGCGGGGAACGCGTGATCGGCATCGACAATTTCAACGATTATTACGATCCCGCACTGAAGGAAGCGCGCGCCCAAACGCTCGTCGCCCGCGAAGGCTTCGCGATGGAACGGATGGACGTGGCCGATGCCGATGCGGTGGCCGAGCTCGTGCGCAAGAGCGGCGCGGTGCGGATCGTCCACCTCGCCGCGCAGGCAGGCGTGCGCTATTCGATCGAGAACCCCTTCGCCTATGAGCGCTCCAACATGCGCGGGCACCTGGCGATCATGGAAGCGGCCCGCCACCAGCCGGGCTTCGAACACCTCGTCTATGCCTCGTCCAGCTCGGTCTATGGCGACCGTCCGGCCGATGGCGGTGCCTTCCGCGAGACCGATCCCTGCGACCAGCCCGTCTCGCTCTATGCCGCGAGCAAGAAATCCTGCGAGCTGATGAGCGCCGCTTATTCGCGGCTCTACAAGATCCCGCAATCGGGCCTGCGCTTCTTCACCGTCTATGGCCCCTGGGGCCGGCCGGACATGGCTTATTTCGGTTTCACCAACAAGATTTTCGCCGGCCAGCCGATCGAGATCTACGGCGAGGGCAGGATGGCCCGCGACTTCACCTATATCGACGATATCGTCGACGGGATCGTGGGCACGCTGGACAACCCGCCTTCGGGCGACGCGCCGCGCATCCTCAATATCGGCGACAACCACCCGGTCGGCCTGATGGACATGGTCGCCACGCTGGAAAAGGCGATCGGGCGCGAAGCCGAAAAGGTCATGCGGCCGATGCAGCCGGGCGATGTCACCGCGACCTTCGCGGACATCTCCGCACTCAACGAACTGACCGGATACCAGCCGAAAGTGATGCTGGCCGAAGGCCTGGCTCGTTTCGCCAAGTGGTATCACGAATATCACCGTACGGATGCTCAGGCCGAAGTAGAGGCGATATGAACTTCCAGACTGCCGACATTGCCGCACCCGACTACGCGCCGAGCGCGCTGCACAAGCCCCGGCAGGCCTTTTCGGTCACCCATCAGCACATCTTCACGATCCTGCAGACGCTGATCAAGGAAGGCCGCGTACCCGAGACCGGCCCCACGCTGCGTATCCTCGATATCGGCTGCGGCGACGGACGGCTGATCCATTCGCTGCAGACGCTGTTCGAACGGCACATGCCCGACAGGCAGGTGGAAATTCACGGCTTCGACGTCGGCGAACACGGCTACAAGGACAGCAGCCAGCTGGCCTGCACGCTTGATCTCCTCTCGCGCAGCCATCCCGGGATCGACTGGTCGCGCCGCATCCGGCTGATCTCCGACGGCGATCCCTGGGGCTACGCGCCGGGCAGCTTTGACATCGCGGTTTCCAACCAGGTCATCGAACATGTCGAGGACCTGCCGCATTTCCTCAAGAACCTGCGCGAAACGCTCGCGCCCGGCGGCCAGTCCGTGCATGTCTTCCCGCTTTCGCAATGCATGCAGGAAGCGCATTGCCGCGTGCCGTTCTCGCACTGGATCAAGGACTACAATTACCGGATCGCCTGGATCGGCCTGCTCAGCCGCATGGGCATCGGGCGCTATCGCCTCGATCGCACGCTGCTGGGCCATGAAACCGTGGCCAAGCATGCCGAGGAAACGGCCAAGTTCATCGAATGCTGGACGACCTATCGCTCCTTCGGCGAGATCGCCCGAGCAGCGAGCGAGCTGGGAATGGCAACGTCCTACCACTTCACCAAGAACCTGCTCTCGACCAAGCTGAGGCAGCTTGCCCGGCGCCCCGCCGCGCAGCGCTATCGCCGCTGGACGCCGTTCGGCCTGGAATGGCTGAGCTTCTTCGCCGTGGGCTCGATCACTTCGGCGACGCTCGTCATCAGCCCGCTGCGGTACGATATCGGCGCACGGATCGCGGCCGAGAAAGCGCATCGCGCCAAGCGGGAACAATGCGGCCCGCATCAGGAGGCCGCCGAATGAACGTGCTGGCCCAACCGGGTTCGCAGCAGCTTCATTCGCAAGGCAGCGCCAGCGCGCGCGGGCGCGAGGCGGTGCGGATCTGCTTCCCCTTCACCGGCGATGCGATCGGCGGCAGCCACCTCTCCGCGCTCGGCCTGCTGCGCCAGCTCGACCGCACGCGCTTCTATCCGCTGGTGGTGGTACAATATCCCGATGGCAAAGTGGCGCGCCTGTTCCGCGAACACGGCATCGACGTCGTCAGCCCGTTCGACTGGCCCGAACTGCCTTTCAATCAGCGCATCGGCCTGAACGCCATCAAGGCATCGATCGCCCAGCTCGGCCCGCAGATCCGCTTCCTGCGCGAAAACCGGATCGACATCGTCCACAGCAATGACGGGCGCACCCATGTCGCCTGGGCGCTGGCCGCCAAGATCGCCGGCGCGAAACTGCTGTGGCACCATCGCGGCAACCCCGATGCGCGCGGCCTGCGTTTCGCCGCGCCGCTGCTGGCGGACCAGGTGCTGACCGTTTCCAAATTCGCTTTGCCCAAGCCCGGCCTGTTCTCGGCCGCAAACAAGGCGCAGGTGGTGCACAGCCCGTTCGATACGGACATCCAGGTAGACCGCGCCGAAGCGCGCGCGGCGCTGGTGGACGAGCTGGGCGTTTCCCCGGATACGCTGCTGCTCGCCTATTCGGGTGTTTTCGTCGACCGCAAGCGGCCGATGCTCTTCATCGACACGATCAGGCGCATGCGCGAGCTCGCGCCGGAGCGAAAGATCGTCGGCCTGATGTTCGGCGCCGCCGAGGACCAGGAGATGGACGCGGCGATGAAGCAGCGCATTGCCGAAGCCGGGCTGGAGGACTCCGTCCGTCTGATGGGCTGGCGCAATGATGGAACCTATTGGATCGCAGCCAGCGACATCCTGCTGATTCCTGCCGTGGACGAGCCTTTCGGCCGGACATTGGTGGAAGCGATGCTGGTCGGCACGCCGATCGTGGCGACGCGATCGGGCGGCAATATCGAAGCGCTGCGCGACGGCGAGATCGGCCGCCTGGTAGAAGCCGAAGATGCCACCGCGCTGGCCGAAGCCTCGCTTGCTCTAAGTGAGGAGGACCGGCGGGAGCTGGCCGACAAGGCGATGGCCGATGCCAGGACCCGCTTCGGGATCGACCTGCATTGCCGGCAGGTCAGCAAGGCTTACGACAAGCTCGTCGGCCGCGCGGGCTGAGCCAGACGCGCCTCAGTTGGGGATGGCAGCGCGAATAGCGCCGCGCCAGGCATCGGCAACCCGTTCGGAAGAATAGGTCACGGCGACTTCGGGCGCGGCCGCTGCCATGCGTGCGCGCAGGGCATCATCGCCGATCATCCGCCGCAGCGCATCGGCCAGCGCCCCGGCATCCTCGACGGGCACCAGCAGGCCGGTTTCCTCATTGCGCACGAGTTCCGCCGGGCCGAAATCGCAGTCGGCGGAGATGACCGGCATGCCAGCAGCCATCGCCTCGCCAAGCACGTTCGGAAATCCCTCGAAGCGTGAGGCGAGGACGAAAAGATCGGTTTCCTCGATCCAGCCGCCGGGCCGGCTGCTCAGGCCGCGCAAATGCACGCGCCCGGCCACGCCGAGCTTCTCGGCCAGGGCGGCGAGCGAAGCCTGCTCCGGCCCCTCGCCCCAGATGTCCAGATCCCAGCCCGGAGCATCGCCGGCGATGCGGGCGAAGGCCTCGATCAGTATGTCGAAACCTTTCTGCCGCTCGAGCCGCCCGACACTGCTGATCTTGCGCTGCTCGCCCTCGCGGATCGAGGCCGAGCGCGCAAAGGGCGCAGACACCGGATTGGGAATCACCGTCACCCGGTCATGGCAATCCTCGGGAATGCAGACCATGCTCGCCTTGGTCTGGCAGATGATCCCGCTCGCGCGGCGATAGAGCCGCTGCAGCGAATGCTTCCAGACCGGGTGCGCCGGCTGCAATTGCGGGTTGTTCCGCTCGGCGACGAGGACAGGCAGTTTCATGCCGATCGTCGCCGCGAGCAGGATCGTGTTGATCTTGGTGAGGAAGCCGATCGCGACATCGGGAGAAATCTCGCGCAGCGCGCTTCGCAGCGCGAGGATACGGCGCGTCACGGGCGGCAGGAGCTTGCGCTCCTTGGGCCGCGCGGCGATGTCCAGGCGGAGCAGCCGGACATTGCCGCCGAAATCGTGATAGATCGGATCGTCCGGACTATCGAAAGAGATTATCGTGACCTCGGTGCCTGCCGGTTCCAGCTGCGAGGCGAGCCAGGCGATGACGCGTTCGGCCCCGCCGGCGCCGAGAGCTGCAATGACGATGCAGATCCGCCGCCCTTCGAGCCCGCTCGGGGTAGGAACCGCTTCGGCCTGCGCCGGTCTGGCGGACTGGTCGGTTGCTGCGATCATTCCGCTCGTTCAATCCCTCTGCGCAGGCCCCGATGCTGGCGAAAACCGCCTTCGCATCAATCCGCTAAAAACCTGTCACCAACGCGGCGCGCAGGTAAGGAGAAATCCGGCGTACCACGAAATTGACGTTTTCATTGCCGGCGGCGGGCGCTTTCCTTGTCATTCCCATTTCAGGAAAATTACCATTTGCGATGGTATCGCCTCAGCCGATGAAAATACTTTCGATAATTACCACCTTCACCGCCGGCGGGGCGGAAGTATTGGTGTCCAACCTGAGCGGCGCCTTCGCCGCCAGGGGGCACGAATCCCGCGTGGTGGCACTCTGCCCCGCCGCGCTGGTGGGCAATGACCCGAAGACCGAGGCGGAGCAGCGCGAGAAGATCGCCGCGCAAGGCGGATCGACCGGCATCCTGTCCGAAGGGGACCGGCGCAATTTGATCGGCGGGGCGATCGCGATGCGCCGGCTGATCCGCGCCGAAAGGCCGGACGTGATCCACGCCCACACGATCCGCGCCATCCTGCTGCTCGCGCTCGCCGGCGTCTCCGTGCCGGTGGTGGCGACGCACCACAACAGCCGGCTCAGCTTCCCACCGCTGCTCTTCCGGCTGCTGGGCAAGACGGTGGATGCCTATGTCGGGATCAGCGACGAATGCTGCAGCCTGCTGGGCAGCCAGACGGGCAGCGAGATCGTCAAGATCGTCAATGCGACCGGCCCCGGCTTCCTCGCCGAACGGCCCCGGGCCGCGATGCGCAGGCCGACCGAATTGCTGGCGGTGGGCGCGCTGACCAACCAGAAGAATTATCCGATGATGGTCGAGGCCGCCGCCCTCGCCCATGGCAAATGCCCGGAGCACCCCTTTCGCCTGCGCGTGGCCGGCAATGGCGCGATTCGCGAATCGCTGCGGCAACAAATCGATTTGCTCGGCGCGGGCGATTTCGTGGAATTGCTGGGGGACTGCAACAATGTCGCCGAACTGATGCGCGAGGCGGACGTCTTCGTGAACGCATCGCATTACGAAGGCATGCCCATCGCCATGCTGGAAGCGCTGCAATCCGCGCTTCCGGTGGTTGCCACCGATGTCGCCGGCACCCGCGAACTCGTGCATGACGGGCAGAACGGCATCCTCGTCGCGCCAGACGACGCGCCGCTATTCGCCGAGGCGATCTGCCGGATGCTCGACTCCGCCGGCGACTATGCCGGAATGTCCGCCGCGGCTTTGGAAGAGGGGCGCAAATACCGCCTCGACTATTGCGCCGAGGCGCATCTCGAATTGTACGAGCGCCTGGCAAGGGCTCGAAAAGCCGCCGAAAACGCCTGATTTCCGCCATTCCGGCCGGGTGACTCGCGAGTCTCCCCGGCCGCCGCGAACCCCTTGAAAACCGTCGTGATAGTGCTGGCAAAATAGGGTTAGTTACAATGCACTACCCGGCCCCTCCCATGCGCCTTTGTATCGAGAACGCAGCGAAGGCAGAGTCCGGCCCGACGAATGGGACTGGTCCTGTTCTCGCGTGCGGATATTAGAGATGGCTCAGACAAATATTGCCCTGGCGGACGCCGATTTTTCGAAGTTCGAATTCGATGCAACGGAAAGCGTGTCAGAGGAGTCGTCTGGCCGTGGCTCCGGTTCCGGTTCGGGCACGCATGAAGTCCGCAACGTGTTGCGGGCCCTCCAGCGCAACCGCCTGCTGATCATCGTAATCGTCGGCGTCGCCGTCCTTCTCGCCGCCATTTCTCAGCTGCTCGCGACGCCGATGTATTCGAGCGTGGCGACCGTGCAGGTGGAATTGACCGACGAGGCAGGCACCAACCAGGCCGAAGCCGAAGCGCGCAATGCCATCCGCGTGGAGAACGAGGCGAAGATCTATCGTTCGCGCGCCGTGGCGGCGAAAGTCGTCGAAGATCTGGACCTGCTCAACAATGCGCAGTTCATGGGCGACAAGTTCGGCCAGCAGGGCGAGATCTCCGAAAGGGAACGCGCGCAGGCGGTCACCAAGCTGACCAAGATGATCAAGATCGTGAACAGCGCCCAGTCCGACCTTCTCGATATCGAGGTCAATTCGCCCTATCCCGAACTCGCCGCCGAAATCGCCAACCAATATCCGCTTTCGGCACAGGAAATGCGCGTCTCCCGCCGTCAGGGAATGCGCCGCCGCATGCTCACCGATCTCGAGCAGGAATCCAATCGCCTGGCCGCGAAGCTGTCCGCTGCGGAAAAGAAGGTTGCCGAATTCCGCTCGAGCGCCGGCATGCTTGAAGGCGCGGGCAGCATGGAAGACCTGCAGCAGATCAACCGCGTTGCGGTGGAGGCTGCATCGGCCCAGGCGCTGCAATCGGCTTCCGCCGCACGCTCCTCCGGCGTGTCCCGCGCGGTCGGCATCAATAGCGTCGCCACCGCGGATTCGCCGCTGCTCCAGCAGGAGCGCCGCCGCAGGGCGGAGCTGGAGACCGAGCGGACCCGGCTTTCCTCGACATTCGGCCCCGGCCACCCGCAAATGGTGAGCCTTGCCGGCCAGATCGCCGAGCTTGACGCCTCGATCCAGAAGGAAGAGGCGGCGGTCAAATCGGCAGCGCGGCAACAGGCCGCCGCCGAAGCCGCACAGCAACGCGCCCTGGCGGAAAGCGAGAGCGCCGCTGCGGCAGCCCGCGCCGCCGACCTGCGCGGCCTGCTCGGGGAAATGACCTCCAAGGCCTATGCCAACAACACCAACAAGGCGGAGCTCGCCCAGCTGGAGCGTGAGGCGGAAGTCGCCCGCAAGGCTTATCTCTCCACGGTCAACAGCGAGGAGGAAGTGCGCTCCGCCCTCGGCATCATCGGCGTGAACTCCACGCTGATCTCCGCCGCGGTGCCACAGAGCGAGCCCTATTATCCCAAGCCCGCGCGCACCATCGCCGGTGCCTTGCTGGCCTCGCTCGTGATCTCGCTGCTGATCGTCTTCGCCCGCGAACTGCTCGACGACAAGCTGCGCAGCCCGTCGCAAATCTTCCGGATGTTCGGCATCAAGACCTTCGGCATGTTCCCCAGCCTCAGGGAGCAGGTGAACGACATGACGTTGGATCACAATCCGGTCGTCGACGAGCCGCATTCCGTCTTCGCCGAAGTCGCCCGCGGGTTGCATTCCCACGTTCTCGACCTGGCGAAGCCCAACAAGACGCAGACGGTCTTCATCACCTCTCCGCTGCCGAGCGAGGGCAAGGCCGTCGTGGCTATCAGCCTGTGCGCCGCCGCCGCCGCCGCCGGGCAGCGCGCCATCGTGGTCGATTTCGATCTCCGCCAGCAGGGCATCATGCAGGATATCCAGCGCCAGATCGGCCGGCCGGACCTGGTGGACCTGCTGCTCGAGCGGGGCGAACAGATCAAGCTTCCCGCGCCGCGCGAAACGACGAGCAGCCGCGAAATGACCACTTACAGCCCGGTTGTGGTGGGCATGCGCGAACCGGTCAGCAATCCGGCCGCCGTCTTCACCCCCGATAACATGCGCAGGCTGTTCGGCCGTCTGCATGACGAATTCGACCTGGTGGTGATCAACGGTCCTTCGGCGCTCGCCGTGCATGATATCCGCAGCCTCGCCCGCTTCGCCGACAACATCCTGCTGGTGCTGCGCTGGGGCCGGACGACGGTGCCCCAGACCGAGGCCACGCTCGACAAGCTCGCCAATCGCGTGGACGGCACCGTGTTCGAGGATGTCGACTACGCCGACCACGCGCGGCGCGGCTATGAGGACGAGGTCCAGTACTACATGCAGAGCACGCCGGGCTTCGCCCCCTCTGCCGGCTTTGCCGCGGACATCCGGGAACAGCTCGCCGGCTTCGCCCGCGGTTTCAAGAAGATCTGGGCACGCGGATGACCAGTCACGAACAGGCATTGACCGTCCGTCAGACGGGCGGAGAGAATCTGGAACTGCCGACCATCCTCATTCTCGATCCGTCGGAATTTCGGCGGACTTGCGTGATGGCAAGCCTGTCCTCGCATGGCTTCTCGCAGATCGCCCATTTCGATGGGGTCGGAGACGTTCCCGAGGGCGAGAAGCACGATCTGGTGGTCTATTTCTTCGAGAACAGCCACGATGAGGCGACGGGGTTCGCGGCCGAACTGGCGCAGGTTAAGGAACTCGCGCCGGATGCCAAGATCGTCGTGATCGTGGACGAGCCGGAAGAGTTCCTCGAACAGCCGGCCGGCCCCGGCGGGAGCGTCCATTCCGTCCTTCCTGCGGATATGGAGCCCGAACTGCTGCGGGCCTCCTTCTGCCTGATCCATCACGGCTATGGCCTCTATCCGCTGGGTGAGAGCGGACGGCCGCCGCGCCCCTTCATGCTCTCCAAGACCAGCGGCGCGCTCAACCTGGGCATGCTGGAAGGCCATCCGCTGCTGGCCAAGATCACGCCGCGCCAGCGGCAGGTGCTGGAATCGCTGCTGCTCGGCCAGTCCAACAAGGAAATCGCCAAGCGTCTTTCGATCAGCGAAAGCACCGTGAAAACGCATGTCCATTTCATCATGCGGATACTCGGGGCCGCTAACAGGACGCAGATCGTGTTGAAATTCGCCCAGCAAAGCGATGGGCAGCCCCATGAAGCAGGCCAGCTATCATGAAGCATTTCCAGGAAATCCTCGGGTCGGCGACCACCGACCAGGCGACGTCCGACTATATGACCATGTCCTTCATCCGGCAGTTCGAGACGCGGCTGCTGGACCTGTTCAGCCAGGGCCTGATGGCGGGCACGACCCATACCTGCATCGGGCAGGAGGCGAATGCCGTCGCAATCATGGATGCGCTGGACACGCAGATCGACACGGTCTGGTCCAATCACCGCTGCCATGGACATTTCCTGGCCTATTGCGGCGATGCCTATCGCCTGTTCGCCGAAATCCTCGGCCGCGAGACCGGCGTCTGCGCCGGACGCGGCGGCAGCCAGCACCTTGCATGGCGCAATTTCTTCTCCAGCGGCATCCAGGGCGGGCTGGTCCCGCTCGCCGTGGGCACGGCCTATGCCGACAAGTCCGCCGGCGCGATCACCACCGTCTTCCTCGGCGATGGCACGATGGGCGAAGGCTATGTCTATGAAGGGCTGAACCTCGCCTCGCTATGGGATTGCCCGGTCCTGTTCGTGGTGGAAGACAATGGCATCGCACAGACCACGCCGCGCCCGAAAGGCGTCGCCGGCGAAGTCGGCCAGCGCGCCACACCCTTCGGCATCAAGTCCTGCACCATCAATTCGACCGATGTGGAGGAACTGCGCGAGGCCGCCCGCGAGGCCGCCAATTACGTGCGCAGCGAAGGCAAGCCCTTCTGGCTGCATATCGAGACCACCCGCCTCCACGCCCACAGCAAGGGCGACGACACGCGGCCGGAGGAAGAGCTGGCCGAGCTGCGCAAGCGCGATTGCCTTGAGATCGCCCGCAGCCGCGTGGGCGAACAGGCCGAGGCTCTAGACGACGTGGTGCGGACCTTCATCGACCAGTGTTTCGAAGCGGCAATGGCGGATCCCGAAGCATGCGCGTAATCGAACAGATCAACGCCAGCCTGCATGATTTTCTTGCCGGCTCGGACAGCACCTATGTCATGGGCGAGGACATTCTCGATCCCTATGGCGGCGCGTTCAAGGCGACCAAGGGGCTCTCCACCAAGTTCCCGGACCGGGTGCTGACCACGCCGATCTCCGAAGCGGCGATTTCGGGCGTGGCCACCGGCATGGCGCTGAAGAAGAAGCCGGTCTGCCTCGAGATCATGTTCGGCGATTTCATCACGCTGTGCACCGATCAGCTTATCAACCACATGTCCAAGCTGCCCTGGGTCTATAACGACCAGATCAGCGTGCCGGTGGTGGTGCGCGCGCCGATGGGCGGAAAGCGCGGCTATGGCGCGACCCACAGCCAGAGCCTGGAAAAGCATTTCTGCGGCGTGCCCGGGCTGACCGTGCGCGCGACCAGCCAGTATTCGGATATCGGCGCCGTCTATGCCGCGGCCTTCGCCGCCGGCACGCCGCATCTGATGATCGAGAACAAGATCATCTATTCGCGGCAGATCGAGACGCGCGATATCGCCCCGCATGCCGATCCCGATATCGTCATCGTCACGTATGGCGGCAGCACCGAACCTTGCGTGCAGGCGGCCGATCGCCTGGATGAAGAGGAAGAGCTGGCGGTGAACGTGATCGACGTCACCCAGCTTTCCCCGCTCGATCATGCCGATATCCGCAAGCGGATCGGCGCCTGCCGCCGGGTGCTGGTGGTGGAAGAAGGCGCAGGCGGCTGGGGCTTCACGGCGGAAATCGCGCTGGCGCTAGCCGGCACGGACAAGCTGTCCTTCGCCTCGCTCACCGGCCCGGACCATCCGATCCCGAGCACCAAGCCTTGGGAAGTCTCGCTGCTTCCGGGCCCCGATTCCATCGCCGCCGCCGCCCTGCGGCTGTTCGGCTGATCGCCAAGACAACAGGACCGGCCTGCAAATGCCCATGCGACGCGCGATACTGACCATGCCCCGGCTCAACGCCAATGAGGACGAGGCGCGCATGGCCGTGCTCCCTCTCGAAGCCGGGCAGGCCTTCGATGAAGGCGCGCTGCTGTTCACGGTGGAAACGACCAAGGCCGCTAATGACGTGATTGCGCCTTGTGGCGGCACGATTGGCAAGTTTCTGGTCGAAGTGGACGACATGGTCCCCGTCGGCGGCGCGATCTGCGAAGTGGAACTAGACACCGACACCCAGCCCGAGGATCTCGACCTGACATGGGCCGACGAAGCGGAAGCGGAAAGCGAAGCCGGCGAGGACGGCGCCCGCCAAGTCTCGGCCAAGGCCCGGGCGAGGGCCGGCGAGCTGGGCGTCGATATCGACGCCGTCCCGGCCAAGGGCGGCAAGGTCCGCGTGGCCGATGTCGAGGCATTCGCAGCCTCGTCTCCGGCCGCCACGGCCGCCGCACCTGCAGCCGCGCCGATCCTGCGTGAGCGTTATGGCGCATCGGACGCAGTGATCTTCGGCGCATCCGGCCATGCCCGCGCAATCATGGATGCCGCGCAAGGCAGCGGCTTCAACCTGATCGGCTGCGTCGATGCGAAGGTGCCGGCCGGCACCGCCATCCTCAACGAGCTTACCGCGCTCGGCCAGGAGGAGTTGCTGCAGGAATTGCGCGAACGCGGCGTACGCTATGCCTTTGTCGGCGTCGGCGGGGCGACTTCCAATGCCGCGCGGCGCAAAGTGTTCGAAAAGCTGCTCGATTTCGGTTTCGAGTTGCCCCCGCTGGTTGCCCCCACCGCTAGGCTGGGCGTCGGCAGTACGCTGGGCGCGGCCAGCTATTGCCTGCCCGGCGCCAGTGTCGGCCCGGCGGTGCGCATCGGCGACAATTGCATCATCAACCAGAATGTCGTCATCGCGCATGACAGTGTGATCGGGGATCACGCCCATCTCGCGCCCAATGCGGTGGTCGCCGGCCATTGCCATGTCGGCGCAGGCTCGACGATCGGCATGTGCGCCACGTTGATCAACGGATCGAAAGTCGGATCGGACTGCCTGATCCACAACAACGTGCCCGTCACGCGCGATATCGCCGACAAGACGGTGCTCACTCTCGCCGATATTATCGGCCAGTTCGGCAACGGCTAGGCCGAGGCGAGCACCCGCCCATGTCCTCCCGCCCCGCCACGGCCCAGTCCATTCCGGCCGAAAAACCGCAATCGACGTCGAAACGCGAATTCAACGCCGCGACCCATGGGTTGCGCGGGATCGCATCGCTGGGCGTGTTCTGGGCGCATCTGCTGGGCGGCACGGCCGAGCATATTTACGACGATAACGCCACCTACGTGAATCTGGTGCTCGCGCCCTGGCATCTGGGCAGTTGGGGCGTGCAGCTTTTCTTCGTGATCAGCGGCTTCGTCATCCTGCCCAGCATCAGGCGCTATTCGCTGAGCCAGTTCGCCCTGCGCCGGTTCCTGCGGCTCTATCCGCTGTTCTTCGCCTTTTCGCTGGCCTTCATCATCCTGAACGCGCTGACCAACGAATATCCGGGGACGAACAATCCGATAGCCGCGCTGGCCGGGCTAACCTTCCTGAACCTCTTCACCCATACCGAACAGCTGACGCCCAATGCCTGGAGTCTGACTTACGAAGTCATGTTCTACACGCTCGCGGCTGTCGGGTTCTATTTTGCCTTCACGCGCAAAAGCAAGCTGGGAACGCTGGCGATCGCGATCCTCTCCGCGCTGTTCCTGTTCCGCTATCCGATCGCCTCCTTCTTCCTCGGCGGCGTCATCGTGCGCCTGGTCTACGAAGAGGATTTTCGCCTTTCGAATAGGGCCCTGCGCATCCTGGAAGTGATCTTCGGCATCGCCTGCGTCCTGCTGGCCAGCAGCCGGCACTATGACTTCTCGCAAGCCGACATGGCCGATCCGCGATGCTGGGGCCTGTTGGCCTGCACCACGCTGTATTTCTTCCTCGCCATCCAGCCTGCCAGCCTGACCACCCTGGCCGCCCAGAACCGGATTCTCGTCTATCTCGGAACGGTGAGCTACTCGCTCTACCTCGTCCATCCCTACACCTATTACCTCATCCGAGCCCTGTTCGGACGGTTCGGCCTGTTCGGCGAGAACTGGGCGCTGTCCATGCTGCTGTTCTTCGTGGTGACGACACCGGTGACGCTTGTGCTCACCCATTTCGCGCACCGCTTCCTCGAAGTCGGCCCGTACCAGTGGTTCTTCCACCAACGGATTTACCAGAAGAACAAGCCCACCTGAGGCTGCCGGACGGAGGGCCAGCCTCCTAATCAGCGGAAAGCTGGTTCGGCGAGCATGTTATCTCGGGTGGGCGCCCGACTGGCGTCGGGTCCAGCTCAGGTAGCGCCGAGCAGCAGGGTGACGTTCCCGCTCTGGGGGTCCACGTCAGCGCCTTCCTTGCCATGCGGATAGACGACCCGGTGCAGGATCGGCTCGAGGCCGAAATCGCGCTTGGCCAGGTCTCCGGGCATGATGGCGAGCTTGTCCACGCTCACCGGCATCTTGTGCCATTTATCCTCGAAGAGGAATTCCGTTTCCACGCTCTGCCGCTCGCCGCACAGGGCGGAGAAATAGCGCCCATCGGTATGCGGCCGCTCAACCACCGTGCGATCGTCGGAATCGTCGTTCGAGGCGCCTTTCACAACGTCCCGGCTTATCCAGTTGGCGAAGTGTTTCCCGGCCGGCAGCGCCATCAGCAGGCCCAGCGCATCGGACGCCCAGCGTCCCGACAGGCGATGGTTGAGCGCACCGCGGTTCTGATCGATCTGGTAGCCGAGCCGGCCCCACCGCGCGAGCGAGTTGGCCGTGAGACTGGCAAGCATCTCGAACTCGTGACGGGAGGATTGATATTTCAGGCGCTGAATGGCGATCCGATAGTGGTCCGCCGCACGGTCCGCCGGCGCGAGGGCCGTCATGATATTGCCCACGATGTCGCAGCATTCCGCGATCACTTCCTTGTCAGGCGTGACGACGGACCCGTTTTGCGTGAACTCCGCGGGCTTCGGATCGAGATTGCCCTTCGGCGTGTGTTCGACCTCGATCTTGCGGCCGATATATCCATGCAGGCCCGGCTGGAAATACACCACATCGCCAAGCGCCTTGGTGATATCGGCAGAGCCGTGATGATTGGCCGCGATGTCCGAAAGGGGAAGCTGCCAGGGCAGGGTCTCTTCCGGCTTCTGCACCAGCCGCTGCCACAGATTGCGCGTGACTCCCCCCAGATCGAGGAGAGCGATCGCGGCGCCATCACGGAAAGCATTGTAAAGCAGACCCGGCGCGAGGTCGATCAGTTGGAGTTCGGCAATCAATGGCTGGTCCCGTCTGGCCACCCGGAAATCAGGCAATAGCAGTTCTCAGAAGCGATCCGATCTCGAGGATCTGATCGCGATCGAACATGTGGTCCACGGCGAGCATCAGATTGGCCCGGCCCACGGCATGGGCATTGGGCAGCTCACCATCCCTTCGTGGCCTGCAATCGGCAAAGGCAGCCTCCCTGCTCATGTCCGGACATGTCCCCGTACCGCAGGTTATGCCATGACGGCGCAGTTCGTCCACGATTTCGTTGACGCTCGCCTTTTCGTACAAGCCGTCCACGTCGATCGTCAGGTTGTACTTGTACCAGGCATGATCGACATGCGCGGGCGGCGCGGGAACCGTGACCAGAGGATGGTTCCCGAGCATCTCGTTGAACAGGCTGGCATTCGCCCGGCGGCGGGCCAGCCAGTCGGGCAGCTTGGCCAGTTGCAGGCGCCCGATGGTGGCCTGCATCTCGGTCATGCGGAAATTGCTGCCGAAATTGTCATGGATATAGCGGAACGCGCTGCCGCCGCCCCCCGAAGTGACCTTTTCGTAGCTTTTGCCGTGATCCTTGTAGGACCAGGCCTTCCGCCAGATCTCGCGGTCGGACGTCACCAGCATGCCGCCTTCGCCGCCGGTCGACATGATCTTGTCGGTGCAGAAGGAGAATGCCGCGACATGGCCGAGGCTGCCGGCCCGGCGGCCGTCGATCGCCGCGCCATGCGCCTGCGCGCAATCCTCAACGAGGAAAATGCCCTTGGCCTCGCATAGTCCGAGCAGCGCATCGGTATCGCAAGGCCAGCCGGCCAGATGGACACAGATCACCGCCCTGGTGCGCGAGGAAATCATCCGCTCCACCGATTGCGGGCAGATGTTCTGCGTGACCGGATCGACATCGGCGAAGACCGGCTCCGCCCCCACCGCGACCACGCAGCTCGCAGTCGCGAAGAAGCTGCGCGCGGGAACGATGACCTCGTCGCCCGGACCGACGCCGAGCGCGCGCAAGGCCAGTTCCAGCGCCACCGTGCCATTGGACTGGGTGATCGCGTAATCGGTGCCGACGAAGCGGGCGAATTCCTCCTCGAAAGCGCGCGAGTGATCGCCGTGGACGAGCGCGTTCACCCGCCCGCTGGCGAGCACGTCCATGACCGCCTCGATCTCGTCCTGCTCATGGAACGGCCAGCGCGATCCCAGCGATCTGGAGGCGGCGGGAGCGTTGGCGACGGTGGTAGATGAGAGGTTCAAGACGCGTGCTCCACTAGCCCTGCAAACGGGCATTCGCCGACTTGGATGAAACTATGGCGAAATTTCCGCGCGCGTAATCCGCCATCAGTTCGCCGAAATCCCCGAAGGGCAGCTTGTCGTCCGCCGTCCCGCTGGGAATGCGCACGAGATTGTGCAGCACGCGGCGGATTTCCGCCTCGTCGCCAGCCTCGATCAACCGCTCGAGCCGGCTGATCGCCTGGCTCATCAGCGGCAGCGGGATGGCGCGCGAACGGGCTTCGAAAATACCCGGGATCCGCGATTCCGCCTGCTCCTCGCAACTGTCGAACAGTTCCTCATACAGCTTCTCGCCCGGCCGCAGCCCGACGATATCGATATCGATATCGACATCGGGCTCGTATCCGGCGAGGCGGATCATCTGCGCGGCGAGATCGTAGATTCTCACCGGCTCGCCCATGTCCAGCACGTAGATATTGCCGCGCGCCGTGTTCTTCTTGAGGGCCTGCGCGCTGCTCTGCAGGATCAGCTGCACCGCTTCGCGCACGGTCATGAAGTAGCGGGTGATATCCGGATGGGTCACGGTGAGCGGCCCGCCCTTTTCGAGCTGCTGCTTGAACAGCGGAACGATCGAGCCGCTGGAACCCAGCACATTGCCGAATCGAACGGTGATGAAGCGCGGCGCATCGTCGTCATCCACGCCGCACAGGTCGAGCGCCTGGCAGTAGATTTCGCCCACGCGCTTGGTGGCGCCCATGATGCCCACGGGATTGACCGCCTTGTCGGTGGAGACCTGGACCATCGCCTTCACGTCGAACTCGCACACCAGATCGGCCACGTTGCGCGTGCCGATGATATTGGTGTGGACGCCGGCGCAGGGATTTTCCTCCACGATCGGCACATGCTTGAGCGCGGCCGAGTGGAACACGAATTCGGGCCGGGCCTTTTCGAACACCGCGCGCAATTCATTGCGGTCGCGGATCGAGCAGATCGACTGGCGGATCGGCAGTTCGGGGAATTTCTGCCGCATTTCCAGGTCGATCTTGTAGAGATCGTGCTCCGCGTGATCGAGCAGGGTGATTTCCGAAGGCCCGAACTGCGCCAGCTGGCGAACCAGCTCGCCGCCGATCGTGCCGCCAGCGCCGGTGACCAGCACCCGCCGGCCGCGAATGCACTCGTTCACGACCTGGCTCGCCATGGAGAATTCCGGACGGCCCAGCAGTTCCTTGGTGCTGAGCTTTTCCATCTTGCCGTTCTGGCTCGATCGCAGGAGCTGCCCCCACGACACCGAAACCCGGCTGATCTCCAGTTCGAGCTTCTTGGCCCGTTCAAGGATCTTGGAGCGACTGCTCGGCGACGACATGCCGTTGTCGCACAGGATCAGGCAGCTTGGCGCCCGGCCGCGCTCTTCGAGCACAGCAACGGCGCTGGCCAGCATCCCCTCACCACCGAGCACGGGCACACCCGCAAGGCTGCCGATCGTGTCGCTATCCTCGGACAGCAGGATGCCGACGATCTCGAGATCGGAATCGGGATCGCCACGAATGAGGTCGATCACGGACGTCGCCCAATCCGGAGAAGCGACGATAATCGCCCGCTGGAGAGTGCCGGAGCGAACCTTGGCCCTGGAACCGGAGGACTTGCTCCGGCGCGCTTCGCGCAATTGCCGGCGCGCGATGCGCATGGCGCCCATCACCACGATGAGGAGCGCGACATGCTGGACAGGCATGGTCACCACTTCGGCGACCCCACCCTCCCAGCGCAGCGGCATGGTGGCGACGGAAGCGATCCACGCGACCGCAAGGCCGACGACGACCGCCTTGCCCATATGGATGCAATCGCTGAAGCGGATGAAGCGCCAGCTCTGGTGATACAGCCCGCTGAGCCAGAATATCACCGCGACGATCGCGCTGAACTGGATGACGAACAGAAGCCGGTCCAGCGTGGTGCCGACCAGAACGATGTGCCCCAGCGACATCATCATCTGCAGGGTGATGGCGACGGCGAACAGATCGAGCCCGGTTACGATCGCAAGGCGCCACAGGCGCCGTCCGCCCAGATCCTGCAGGCAGCGATCGCCGAATTCCAGCGCGCGGGTGACCAGGGAACGTTTCGGCGTGCCTTCGCTGGCAGCGGCGTCTGCGCCCTGTTCGGCGGCCTGCACGGTCGCGTCATCCGCATTGGCAGCGGATGTAAGATGCCCGCCGTTCGAAACGTCCGCGGTGCGAAGCAATTCCTGCATGAGGCCCTCGACTGAAATCCGGTTAGACGGATCAACCGTGGATAGGACGACCGCCGGGCCCATTGCGGGCCTCGGCAAATCCTATGCTTCCAGCCAGTCGGATAAAATTACCCAAACAGCTCTTATACTGAATCGTATTCCGTGCCTTCTGGGCAGAAACGCTCCTTTTGAGGAGCAAATATCGTCGGCCTTCCCATTTCGGACATGGTCATTCCTATACCAAAGCATATTCGACCTTTTGCCCCGTGCCCGATCGGGGGCGAGCGTCTAGAATCGCTTGTGTTTCCGCGCCGGCTCTCGGCGTGGAATACTGCCATTCCAAGGGGGCACTCGTGAAAATCCTCGTACATTCCAGCCTTGCCTATTCGCTCGTCAATTTTCGCGGGGCGCTTCTCGCGGCGCTGATCGCCGAGGGGCACGAGGTGATCGCCACCGCGCCCGATCGCGACGCCGATATCGAAGCGAAGCTGGAGCAGATGGGGGTCGGTTTCGAACGGGTCCCGATGGCGCGCGCTTCGCTGAGCCCCTTTCGCGACCTGCAGACGCTGGCCAGCTATATCGGCATGATGCGCCGGCACCGGCCCGACGTGGTGATCTCCTACACGCAGAAGCCGATCATCTATGGCGGTCTGGCCACAAGGCTGTTCGGCAAGGCCAAATATTATGTGATCATGAGCGGGCTCGGCTTCATCTTCAGCGAGGCATCGGATTCGCGCACCGGGCTGCGCAAGCTGGTGAGCCGGATGTATCGCGAGGCGATCCGCAAGGCGCGGACGGTTTTCGTCTTCAATTCCGACGACAGGAGCGAAATGCTGCGCCACGGCATCGTCAGCCGGGAACAGAAAGTGGTGCAGGTTTCCGGATCGGGCGTGGATACGCGCCGCTTCGTGGCCACGCCGATCAGGCAGGACCCGCCGACCGTGCTGATGATCGCCCGGCTGATGCGCGACAAGGGCGTGCAGGAATTCGTCGAAAGCGCCAAGATCGTGAAGCAGCGGATCCCCGATGCCCGCTTCCAGATCCTCGGGCGGCTCGAGGAAGACAATCCCACCGGCATCTCGAAGGAAGAGCTCGCTCGGTGGTCCTCCGAGGGGGTGATCGAGCTGCTCCCCGAGACGCGCGATGTCCGGCCCTATCTCGAAGCCGCGACGGTCTTCACCCTGCCTTCCTATTATCGCGAGGGACTGCCGCGCACGATCCTGGAGGCGCTTTCCGCCGGGCGCCCCGTCGTCACCACCGACCTGCCCGGCTGCCGCGATGCGATCGAGCACGGCACCAACGGCCTGCTTGTGCCCCCGCGCGATCCGCAGGCGCTGGCCGATGCCATCCTCGAAATCCTCGACGATCCCGAGAAGCTGGCGGCGATGTCCTCCGCCGCGCGCGAAATCGCCGAGCGCAAATACGATGTTCGCCGCGTCAATGCGGCGCTGATCGACGTGATGGGCCTCAAGCGGAGCGACGGCCCCGCACCGTCCGGACTTCGCCGCGCCGAAACCGATGCGCACCCCGGCGACGCTGCAGGCAAGGGCATGGAGCTTCGCGCCAGTGCCTGACCTGATTGTGGTCGGTGCGGTCGAAAGCACGCGCATCGCTGTAGAGGCCGCCCACGGGACCGAGGGCTGGAACGTCAAGGCCGTGGTCACGCTGCCGCCCGATCGGTCCGCCCGGCATTCCGACTATTGCGACCTGTCGCCGCTTTGCAAGCAGATCGGCGCGCAGGTGATCCATGCGCCGAAGATCAACGAGCCCGCCATCCTCGACCGGATACGCGCGACCGAGCCGGACCTGATCCTGGTCGTCGGATGGTCGCAGATTTGCGATGCGGAATTCCTCGCCATTCGGCCGGGCCGCGTGCTCGGCTATCATCCGGCACCGCTGCCGCGCCTGCGCGGGCGGGCAGCCATTCCCTGGACGATCCTGCTGCGCGAGCCGATCACGGCGGGAACGCTGTTCTGGATCGACGAAGGAACGGATAGCGGGCCGATCATGGGCCAGCGCTTCTTCCACGTAGCGCCGGACGAAACCGCGCAGTCGCTATACGACAAGCATATGGCTGTGCTTGCGCCGATGATCCGCGAAACCCTGCAACGCATCGGGCGCGGCGAGACCGCCGGCGACGTGCAGGACGAGCGCTATGCCACCTATGCCGCACGCCGAACCCAGGCCGATGGGCTTATCGACTGGAACAGCCCCGTGGCGGAGATCGATCGCCTTGTGCGGGCTGTCGGCGAACCTTATCCAGGCGCTTTTACTCACAGGGGCGAGGACCGGATCGTCATCTGGCAAGCCGAACCTGATTACGATCCTTCGCACGAAGCATCCGTGCCGGGCCAGATCGTCGCGCTTTCGGACGATGCGTTCTCGGTCCGAACGCCCGACGGGCTGCTACGCGTGATGTCCTGGGAACAGGATGGCGGCGAGAAGCTGCGGGTTCACCAGCGCCTCGCCTGAAACCGGCGAGTTCGGCCTAGCGGAAATTCATCGGGATATGCTGCCGGGGAAGCGGGCCGATTGTGCCCGCTCCCCCGCCGATCATGCGTTCACCAGGTCCGGGCGGGAAAGGCCCGCCTGCTGGCGGATCGCGTCCCGGCCCACGCTTATATAGGTGAAGCCCGCCGCGCGCATCTGCTCCGGCTCATAGACATTGCGCATGTCGATGAAGACGGGTGCCTTGGCGAGTTGCCGCACGCGATCAAGATCGAGCGCGCGGAAGGCATCCCATTCGGTGACCAGCGCGATGGCATCGGCCCCTTCGATCGCCTCATAGGCGCTGCCGACCATTTCGACTTCGGGCAGGATCGGGCGGGCTTCCTCCATCCCTTCCGGATCATGCGCGACGACATGCGCGCCGGCATCGGCCAGCGTCTGCGCGATCGCGATGGCCGGCGAATCCCGCATGTCGTCCGTATTGGGCTTGAAGGTGAGGCCGAGCATGGCGACCCGCTTGCCGCGCGCCGCGCCGCCCAGCGCCTCGATGACCCTGCGGCCCATGGCCCGCTTGCGGGCCTCGTTCACTTTCACCACCGCCTCGACGATGCGCAGCGGGCTCTCGTGATCCTCGCCGGTCTTGAGCAGGGCCAGCGTATCCTTGGGGAAGCAGGATCCGCCATAGCCGGGCCCCGCATGGAGGAACTTGCCGCCGATGCGATTGTCGAGCCCGATGCCGCGTGCGACATCCTGCACATTGGCGCCGACCTTCTCGCACAGATCAGCCATCTCGTTGATGAAGGTGATCTTGGTCGCGAGGAAGGCGTTGCCGCCATATTTGATCAGCTCGGCGGTGCGACGCCCGGTGAAGAGAATGGCGGTCCCGTTGCGGGTGAGCGGCCGATAGACCTCGCCCATCACCTCGCGGCCGAAATCGTCTTCGGCGCCGATCACGATCCGGTCCGGATTCTTGAAATCGCCGATCGCCGCGCCTTCGCGCAGGAATTCGGGATTGGAGACGACCGATACCCCTTCCGGCGCACCGGCTTCCCGAAGGATGCGGCTGACCTCGTCGCCCGTGCCGACCGGCACGGTGGACTTATCGACGATGACCGCGCGATGCTTGAGGCTGCGCCCGATTTCATTGGCGACCGCATAAACGAAAGAGAGATCGGCATGGCCGTCGCCCCGGCGCGATGGCGTGCCGACCGCGATGAAGATCGCCTTCGCATCGACGAGGGCGCTGGGCAGGTCGCGCGAGAAGCTGAGTCGCCCGGCCTTGACGTTCTCGGCAACCAGTTCGGCAAGGCCCGGCTCGTATATCGGCATGATCCCGTTCTCGAGCTTGTCGATCTTTGCGGCATCCTTGTCGATACACACAACTTCGTGGCCGAAGGCCGCAAGGCAAGCGCCCGACACCAAGCCGACATATCCCGAGCCTACCATGGCAATCTTCATCGGAAACACTCCATGAACTGACTTTGCCGAGCGATCGGCAGGAGACGATATTGTGAGCGTCGCGAGCTGCGATAGGAATTGGCCTTATGGGACAGCGGCGGGGAATTTTTGGGTTTGCCCGGGGCTATCGGAATGGAGAGCCCGGTTGTGGATGGCTCAACAGGGGTATTCCAAAAGCCGAATCGCGCGGCATGCTGCAGTAGCGAGATCCCCGGCGGAGCAACGAAATTGCCGCCCGAATGGTCAGGATATTGCCTCAATTGCCCAAAAGCGGTGCAAAAAGATCACGCAAGCAAGGGCAATCCAAATTTTCCACATCCTTGTGTCTCGTGCAAAAGTTCCAAAAATTTGGACGGCAATCTTGCTCTTCTCTAAAAAATCGCTATGGTACAAACACTTAGGCAAAATGCCTGGTTTTCGAAATTGCCCCGGTACGAAACACCTACCCGGTTTGGGGTAAGCGGGACTCGACGCGCAAACCGATGCGCTTATGATTTAATCATCGAATCGCCAGAGACGTTAAAGTTTTATGGCAATTTCATATAATTATGACGCCCCGGATCGCGAAAAATACCGGGGCCGGCGCGGGTTGTAATAGGATCGTTTATTCCGGAGGAAATCATGTCCAAGGTCCAAGTTGCGCTTCTCGGCCGGAACGCTCTCGTTCGTGAAGGCTTGCGCCATATCCTGTCTGAAGAGTCGTTCGAAGTCATTGATTCTACAGATAATCCTGCAGACCTTATGGAAGCCCGCCACGAGGCTCCCGAAAGCTCGCTGATCGTCCTCGTCGATCAGAGCGCCAAAACCTATGGCGAAGAGGAAATTTTCGCCATACGCAATAATAATTCAAAAGCGCGTTTCGTTTTTCTTACGGAACAGCTCAATTTGGAATATATGACCCAGGCCTTCCGGCTTGGCGCGCATGGCTTCATCCTGAAGAGCGTCGGCTGCGAAAGCCTGCTCGGCTCGCTCCGCTTGGTGGCCCTCGGCGAGAAGGTTCTGCCCGGTGCGCTGGCTGAAAGGCTGCCGAGCATCTCGAGCGCCAATTCGGTTTTCGTGCCGCAGGGCAACACGCTCGATACCCCGCTTTCCGATCGGGAAACGGAGATCCTCAGCTGCCTGGTCATCGGCCTGCCGAACAAGCTGATCGCCCGTCGGCTGGATCTGAGCGAGGCAACGGTGAAGGTCCATGTGAAGGGCATCCTTCGCAAGCTCGGCGTGCAGAACCGCACACAGGCGGCGATCTACGCCCTGAACAACGGCTTCGACAGCACCTTCCGTACCAGCAGCCAGGATTACTCCCCGGTGCCGAATACGGAGATCGGCGAAGTCGGCGAACAGCAGATGGCATGAGCTCTCGGAGCTCGCGCCAGATCGCACGCAGGCATTCCCAATTCCTTCCGATAGGCGGAACCATGTTGCTTCAAAGGTCGATTGCCCTTGTATGCTTCGTGCTGTTGCTGCCGGTGATGGCGGTTACCGCGATCGCCGTGCTGCTGACCCTCGGCAGGCCCGTGCTGTTCATCCAGGAGCGGTCCGGTCTGTTTCAGCAGCCTTTTAAACTTATTAAATTTCGTACCATGCGAAATAATCGCGATGCGAAAGGCGAATTGCTGCCCGACGAGGCCCGCGTTTCGGCTCTCGGGCGTTTTCTGCGCAAGACGCGGCTCGACGAACTGCCCGGTTTCATCAACGTCATGCAGGGAGACATGGCGTTGGTCGGCCCGCGGCCCCTATTGCCCGAAACGGTTGCGGCAATGGGCCGGGAGGGCGAAATCAGGGCAAGCGTAAGGCCCGGCATGACCGGATGGGCGCAGGTGAACGGCAACACGCTGCTCACCAATGACGAGAAATTCGCCTGCGACGTCTGGTACGTGGAAAACAGGGGCTGGGCGCTGGATACGCAGATCATGGTGCGGACGCTGCAGGTCGTAGTTTTCGGTGAAAAACGCCGGTCCTGACCTTCCCCCGTCGGCGCCCTTCGAACTATAATTCGGCCAGTTTTCTGCGTAGCCCACGTCCCGATCCCGGTGAATGTGGCGATTCCAAAGAATTAGCCGATGTTCAGATTTCGTTTGCACGATTGGCCTAACGTCACCAACGGATCTCGGAGCAATATGGGCCAATGCCGGGAAGCTGGAACTTTACCCTTTATTTTGAATGCTTTCCGCTTTGTTAACCAAGATCTGGGACGGCTCGGGCTTTTAAGGGAGTGATCGTGGCGAAAGGTGCAATCAGACCGCTCGAGCAATTAGGCGATCGCATGGCACCCCGCAGGCGGTTGCAGCTGGAAGTACGCGGCAGCACCGATGAGGGCGAGATCGAAGCGGTGCTGATCCACAATGTCTCCGAAACCGGCCTGCTGATCGAAACGGAAGCGGATCTGGCGGCGCAGGATCGGCTGCAGGTCGACCTGCCCGAAGGCGATGCGACGACGGCGACGGTCGTATGGACCAGCGAAAACCTGTTCGGATGCAAGTTCGAGGAACCGCTCGCGCCGGCCGTGCTGAGCGCGATACGGCTGCAAAGCCCGGTGGATTTCGCCTCGGACGAAACGGACTTCGCGGACGAGGCCGAGGATTCGGACGACGACGCGTTCGACGATATCGAGGAATTCCACGAGCGGCTCACCCGACTGCGCAAGGAACGCAAGCTTAGCCGCGCCGAGCTCGCCAAGCGCGCGGAAGTGAGCGAACCCAGCGTCTGGGCCTGGGAAATCGGCAAACGGCAGCCCCGGCGCCGGAACATCCGCGCGCTGGCGGCCAGCCTGGACGTTTCCGAGCGCGAATTGCTGCTGGGCATGGATGCGGGCCCCGGCAAAGCGGAAGGCGCCGAAGGCCGCTCGATCGAACTCCGCCCCGACGTCGCCCCATCAACCACGCTTTCGGAACTGATCGCCTCAAGCAAGAAGCTGATCGCCGATCTCGCCGGCACCACCAGCGACAAGGTGCGGATCGTCATCGAGATGTGAGAGGCGGGCGCCGACTGACCCGCGTTCGAGCTTCTCCTTGCGGTCCTCGCGAGTGACTAAATGGGCTATGTGAAGGCCCTTCTTAATATCCAACGGGACCGCCCCCGACAAAGCGTGGAATTCGGCGGGATTGCCGCTGTCCACATTTGCATCCAGGAAATGGTGCCAGAAGAGCTTTCGGCCGGGCGACCTAAGTGATTGATTTCTCAGTCAAATCATAGACTTACGAAGTCGCCGTAGGCAGCGTTAGCATATTTTCAATTCGTGGAAAAGGCTGGACGGGGGTGGACAAGACGGTTCGAGTCCCTTGCGCTGGCCGATTAGCGCCGAGGCGTGGGGCCTTGCTACCTTCCCGACGATGGGTCTGCGTCCGGGAGCCGACATCCGGCCTTGCTCAACGGGCTGCGAATAACGACAGGAACTGGGCCGTCTTCTTCCCGTCCGGTCTGAGACCCTGAATCGGGTAAAGCTGACCTTCGCCGATTCAAACGAAATGCCAGATCACGATTAGCATTTCGGTCGTTAGAATTCCGGCTGTTCGATATCTTGTCTGCGCGCACAAACCTGTACCGCTGGGACCGGCAAGGGCCGTACGGTCATACTTTCAATCCGAGCCCAAAAGGTTGTTGGCGTCTTCGAGCTCGTCAATGCCGAGATCGCCGGTCGCGGCGGCGAGTTGTAGTCGCGCCAGCAAATAGTCATAGGTCGCCTGCATATAGTCGCGGGTGGCTGAGAAGGTCCGGCTTTGCGCATTCAGCACGTCGTTTTGGGTGCGAATGCCGACGTCCCGCCCGGTGGTGGTGGCGCTCTGTTGAAGCTCTGCCGAGGCCTGCGCCGTGCGAAGGGCGGCGACGCGCCGGGCCCCTGTCGAGGCCGCGTACCAAGCACTCTGGGCCCGCAGCCAGGCATCTCGGCGGGCGGCGTCGAGGTCGCGCTGTGCCTTCATAGCATCGGCCCGGGCCTCGCGCTCCTTCGACTTGATCGCTCCGCCAGAGTAGAGTGGGATGGTCAGCCGGACGCCGACAGACGCGGTCTGGAAGCGATCCGGGACAATCCCGTTGCCGCTCTCGCCGCTAACGCGGTACTGCCCCTGATAGCCCGCAACGCCTTCGACAACCGGGCGTCCGGAAAGGCGATAGCGATCGGTCTCCGCACCTGCGGCCCTTGCGCTATGCTCGGCTGCCTTGACAGCCGGCGATCGCGTTTCCCCGCGTTCGGCCGCCTCTTCCACCGAGATGGCAGGTAACGGCGCAACGAAGCTCTCCTTCGGGCGGCGAAGGTCCGTCGCGTCCAGGCCGGTCAGCTCGGAGAAGGCCGCACGGGCATATGCGAGATCGGCCTCCGCGCCGATCCGCTGGGCGACGGCCGCGTCGCGCTGCGCCTCGGCCTCCCGCACATCGGTAATGCGCGCCCGGCCGGCATCGAAGCGCGCTTGTGCGGCGCTGCGCTGCTGCTCGGCCGCATCGATCTGGCCGTCGTAGGAGGCTATCTTGTCCTCGCCCGAGAGCACTGCGAAATAGGCTTGAGCGACGCGCAGGATGAGGGCCTGCTGCGCGCCGGCAAACAGGACTTCGGCGCCTGCCGCCCGCTCGCGCAACTGGATCGATTGGGCGCGCTTTGAAGCATCGTAGATCGGCTGGACCGCCTGCACGCCCACCGTCGCCTGGCCGCCCGTTCGCGTGCCGGACAAGGAGGGCGCCAGCTCTTCCGGCAACTGCGCGTCGTTCTCGGTGATCTTGTACTGGTAGCCACCCTGGACTTGGATGCTGGGCCGGCTGAGCGCGCGGGACTGAACCGCGGCTTCCTGCCCGGCATCACGGGCTGCCTGGTCGCCCTGATAATCCGGGTCATGGACAAGCGCTCCGCGCCAGGAGTCCACAAGGTCGGTCGCGTGGACCGGCGAGGCCATCAGCATTGCGGAGGTGAGGATGAGGATATGTTTCATGACGGGTTTTCCTGCGTGATTGCGGTTTTGCCCTGACGGTCGAACACGAGTTCGTAGAGCGCGGGCAGAAAGACGAGAGTGAGAAGAGTGGCGACCATAAGCCCGCCCATGATCGCCCAAGCCATCGGCCCCCAGAAAGTCGAGCGGGTGAGCGGGATCATCGCGAGGATCGCGGCGAGCGCTGTCAGCATGATCGGCCTGAGGCGATGCACGGCGGCTTCGCGCACGGCGTCGCGCATGGTGAGGCCGTGGCCGGCAAGCGCGTCGATCTGCGCGATCAGGATCACGGAGTTGCGCAGCACCATGCCGAACAGCGCCAGCGATCCGAGCATCGCGACAAAGCCGAACGGGATGCGGAAGATTGCCATGATCAGCGCGACGCCGATCAGCGCCAACGGGCCCGTCGCCAGCACCACCAGCATCCGCTTCACATTCTGGAGCTGAAGCATCAGCAGGATGACGATGACCATCACGGCGGATGGGACGGCCGCCATCGTGGCCTTCTGGCTGACCGCGCTCTGCTCCTCCGCGCCGCCCGCCACAATCGACGCGCCGAACGGCAATTCGCTGCGCAATGCTTCCACCTGGGGTGCGATGCGCTTGGCGAGATCAGTCGCCTGTTCGCCTTCGACATCGGCGGCGATAGTGATCGTCGGCTGCCGGTTGCGCCGGTTGAGGAGCGCAGGCTCGCTGCCGGCCGAGACGCGGCCGAGTCGCGAGAGCGGCACCGGGCCGTTGGGCGTTGCGATCGGCAGATTTGCAATCCGTCCAAGATCCGTGCGCTCATCGGCTTCGAGACGCATCACGACATCGATCGCGCGGTCATCGTCGCGGAAGCTCGTCGCGGTGGCGCCGCTAATGGCAGCCTGCAGCGACTGCTGGACGGCCTGCGTGGAGAGACCGAGCGAACGCACCTTTTCCTGATCCAGCGCGACGCGGATCGCCTTGAGAGGTTCGCCGAGGTCGCTGTTCACGTTCCGCGCGTGGCGGTCGGCGCGCATCAGCGCCTCCAGCCTGGCGGCGATGGGCGTGATCTTGTCGAGATCGGGGCCGGCAACCCGATACTGGAGCGGCTGCCCGACCGAGGGGCCGTTCTCCAGCCGGCTGACGCGGCCGCGCGCTTCGGGGAACTGGGACGTGAACAACTTCTGGATGTCCGCGAGCACGTCATCGCGCGCCTCCTCGTCCCTCGTCTGAAGCACGAGCTCGGCCAGGCTGATGTCGGGTGTCTGAACATTGAGCGGCAGGTAGAAGCGGGGAGACCCACCGCCGACATAGGTGGTGACGGAGCTCACCCGGTCGTCTTTCGCCAATATCCTCTCCATGCGCGCGGCCACGGCCTGAGTCTGGGCAAAGCTGGCATTCTGGGAGAGCTGCAGATCGACCACCAGCTCCGGCCTGTCGGATGACGGGAAGAACTGGCGCGGCACACCGACCTGGAACAGGAAGACCGCAGCCACGAACATCGCAGCGGTCACGCCGACTACAGTCTTGCGGCGATCGAGGCAGAGATCGAGCGAGCGGCGGAACCAGCCATAGAAGCGGCCCTCATATTGCTCCTCGGGCTCGCCGGCGTCCTCGCGGGCGTCCTTACGCTGCGGCAGCAGATAATAAGCGAGAAACGGCGTGAAGATGACGGCGACGATCCAGGACAGGACCAGCGCGAGCGCAATCACCTGGAACAGCGACTTCACATATTCGCTGGCCGTCGCCTCCGACATCGCGATCGGCAAAAAGCCGGCGACGGTGATGAGCGTGCCGACCAGCATCGGCACCGCCGTCGTGGCATAGGCGCTGATGGCGGCACGGGCGCGGGTCCAGCCCGCTTCGAGGCGGGTGGTGACCGCCTCGACGACGATGATCGCATCGTCGACCAGCAGACCGAGCGCAATGATCAGCGCGCCGAGCGAGATGCGCTGCAGGTCGATGCCCATGTAGCTCATCCCGGCAAAGGTCATGGCCAGCACGAGCGGGATGCAGAGCGCGACCACGATGCCCGGTCGCCAGCCCAGCGACAGGAAGTTGACGGCCAGCACGATGAGCACGGCCTCGAGCAATGATCTGGTGAATTCGCCGACCGCTTCGTCGACGACATGGGTCTGATCCGAGACGGTGTTGATCTGCACGCCAAGCGGCAGCTCGGCCTGGTAGGCGGCAACGGTCTTCTTCAGATTTTCGCCGAGACGCGCGACATTGCCGTCCGAGCGCAAGCTGATGCCGACGCCGACGGCATCCTCGCCGCCAAAGCGCATCTTGAACTTTGCCGGATCGACCGGTTTGCGCTCGACCTTGGCAATGGCGTCGAGCCGGACACTGTGCCCGTTCGCGACGATCGGCGTGGCACCGATGGCCTCGACCGAGCCATAGTCGCCCGCGACCTGCAGGCGGACCCGCTCGCGACCTGCATCGACCGTGCCGGATGCGGAAACTGCATTGGTGCTCTTGAGCGCATCGGCAATGGCCTGACCGGAGACGCCCAGCATGGCGAGGCGGGCGCTGTCATAGGTGACATAGACCACCTCGTCCTGCGCGCCGATAATTTCGGTCTTGGCGACGTCTGGCAGCGCCTGGATGCGATCGCGAAGCGTCTCGGCATAGCGCCTGAGTGTAGGCGCGCCGAAGTCGGGGCCGGTGATCGCGTAGATATTGCCGTATGTGGTGCCGAACTCGTCGTTGAAGCCCGGCCCGATAACGCCGTCGGGCAGATCGCCGCGATGATCGGTGACGGTCTTGCGGACCGTGTACCAGATGTCGGGAATCGCGCTGCTCTGCACGGTCGCGCCGAGCGTAACGTTGAGTGTCGCCTGACCTGGTCGAGCCTTGCTCTTGATATAATCGATATCGGGAATGTTCTCCTTCAGCACCGTTTCGAGCGGTTTGACGACCTGCGCCGCCATCTGCTCGGCGGTGGCGCCCGGCCATCCGACACTGATCATCATCGTCTTGACGGTGAATTCGGGGTCTTCCTTGCGCCCCAGCGACGAATAGGACAGCAGGCCGGCCACGGCCGCAATGGCGAGCAGGAAGCCGACGAGCTGTTGATGGGCCAGTGCCCATCGCGAGAGGTTGAAGCTGCTCATGACGCCGGCACCTCGGCGATGCGGACCTTCTCGTTCGCGTGCAGCAAGTGGGTGCCCGCCGTCACGACCGTGTCGCCCGGCTTGAGGCCGGCCAGCACCACCAGCTGCTCGCCCTTTGCCGCACCGATGGTCACCGGCCGCGGCTGGACAGTCATCGTCCGCCGGTCGAGAACCCATGCCTGCGCGCGACCTTCGTGCCGCCCGACAGCGGTCAGCGGCACCAGGATGCTGGCGGGGCTGCTGTCGGTCTCGACATGCAGTTCGGCGGTCTCGCCGATGCGAAGGTTGGCCTCGGGGGCAATGATCGTTACGCGCGCAGCGAAGGTACGCGTCGTGGGATCGGCAGCACCGGCGATGCTGCGCAGTCGGGCCTCATAGCTCCGGCCGGGGTCGCTCCACAGAGTGACGCTCAGCCGCCGGGCGTGCTGGACCGGACCGAGGCTGCCCTCGGGCAGGGAGACGGCGATCTCCGGACGAGCGGGATCGGCGAGCGTCAGCACGGTCTGACCGGCTGCAACGATCTGGCCTGTCTCGCCCTGAAGCTGCGTGACGATACCTGCGCGCGGCGCCACCAGCACCGTGCGGCCCACCTGGGCGGCGGCAGTGCCGCGCTGGGCTTGCGCCGCCCGCAGCTGCGCCCGCGCCTGTGCTGCGGCCGCTTTCTGCTGTTCGAACTCGGCTGGTGAGATGAAGCCCTGATCGAGCAATTCGCGGGATCGGGCTAGGTCGGCCTGCTGGGTCGCGGCTGCGGTTTGCGCGGCGCCTGTCTGGGCCGCCGCACTGTCGAGCGCCCGGCCATAGTCGGCGGAGTCGATGCGAAAGAGCGGCTGCCCGGCGCGGACCGTGTCGCCGACATTCACCGAACGCTCGACGATCCTGCCCGGCACCTGGAAGCCCAGCTGCGTTTCAAACGCGGATCTGATCTCCCCGGGATACGCGATCTCGTTCCCGATTGTGCTGGTGCCGACCTGTTCGACGGAAACCGCCCGCCGCTCGTCATCGGCCGGCGGCGCGTGGTGACAGGCAGGTAGCATGAGTGCCGCAAGTGGCAGCATAAGAGCTAGGCGCTTCATTTTCATCCCGTGAGCAAAGCGATGAAGCAAAGCGCGCTTCATCTGACGCCCTCTGGATGCGGCGGAAGCGCAACAATCCGACACGGTGTTTGTAACAGTTTGTGAACATCCCGGACGCGACGCGGGCAGTTGGGCATTGAGAGTGCGCAACGAGCATGTCGGGCAATGCGAGGGCAGACACCACGGACCAGCCCCAAGGCCGGACGCGGACTGCCAGCCTCGCTCGAGCAACCGGTACGCGGCATCATTCCGCCGCTTCGGCACGGTTACAAACTGTTACGAAGCTTCACGTGCCGCATGAACGCCGCGCGAGACCGCTCGCTATACCGGCGGCAGCTCACGCTAGAGCGTTAATTCAGGAGAATTATTATGATGCGTTTCTTGACTACTTTTGTCGTGGCAGCCGCCGCGATGTCCTTCACCCAGGCCGCCAGTGCGCAGGAGACTGCCGCACCGAACAAGGCGCAGGAGCTGTTCGCCCAAGTCGACACCAATCACGACAATGTGATTTCGATCGACGAATGGAAGGCGGCCGGCCGGCGCGAGCGCGGCTACGCGTTCGTGGATACCAACAAGGACGGCAAGGTCATGATGGAGGAACTTCGCGCGGCCGCTGCAAAGCGTGGCCAGTGATACAACGCTGCCTCCGGGATACAATTCACGTTCCCGGGGGCAATCGTTCCGAATATAGTCCCGGTGTCCGCGATGTATCGCAAGACCACTGGCAAGACAGGAACGGCTTATGGTCGACCAAACGCAGCCCCCTGCCGGGGCGCAATCGAGCGGAACCGTAGCGATCGTCGAGGACGATCCCGGCATCCGCGATCTCGTTCGCGTGCTTCTCTCCCGCGAAGGCTTCCAGGTGATGGCGTTCGAAGGATCGGCAGGGCTGGAGGCAGACGGTATCGTGGAGCGGCTCGACTGTCTGATCCTGGATCTCATGCTGCCGGGCGAGGACGGGCTTGAAATTTGCCAGAGGCTACGGGCCCGTTTCCCCAAGCTGCCGATCCTGATCGTCACCGCCAAGGACGATCCCATCGATCGCATCGTCGGCCTCGAACTCGGCGCTGACGATTATCTCGCGAAGCCCTTCAACAAGCGCGAATTGCTCGCCCGGTTGCGCTCGATCCTGCGACGGACCAAGGATATCGCGACCGCGATCGAGGCAGAGACGGGCGACAATTTTCGTTTCAACGGCTGGCTTCTCAATCTCGGCGCCCGGGATCTTGCGAACCCGGCCGGGGAGTCAGTGACGCTCACGACCAGCGAGTTCGATCTGCTGCATGTCCTGGTGCTCCATCCAAAGCGCGTCCTCTCGCGTGAGTTGCTCATCGACTGGACGCGCGGAAAATCGGCCAGCCCCTTCGACCGGGTGATCGACGTCCAGATCGGCCGGCTCCGTCGCAAGCTGGGAGACGATCCCAGGGAGCCAGCGATCATCCGAACCGTTCGCGGCGACGGCTATCTGTTCGCGTCGACCGTGACGCGATGCTGAAATTGCCTCGCGCACGGCTCAGGGATCGGATTGGGCTGATCGTCCTGCTTCACCTGTTGATGATGCTCGGCGTCGTCTCGGCAGTCGGCCTCGGCCTCGAGTCCAGAGAAACCAGGCCCTACCATCGCCTTCCGACCCCAGCCAAAGTCAGCCTCATCGTCAAGGCATTCGAGAGTTCGCCGCTCGAAAACTATCCGGACCTCATTCGCGCATTCTCGGGTCCGTATCAGCAGGTCAGGCTGTTCGAGTCCTTGCCGAACCCTGCTTCGGAAGGCGGGACGCCCGAGACCATCGCCCGTTACCGCGACGCTCTTGGCGGCCGTCCATTTCGGATCGAGGTGTTTGGCGGTATCGGACCATTGAGTCTCGACGCGGTCCCCGGCATTCATGCCAATACGATACGTGTAGTGGTGCAGCTTCCCGACGGCCGCGCGATCGGTATCGAGCAGTTGGTGTTCGCGCCGATCGTCAACATTCTGAACAATAGCTTCCTTGTTCTGGCCGCAGTGGCGATCATCGATCTCCTCGTAATCCTTTGGCTCGCGTCGCAGACTACCCGTCCAGTCGAACAGCTCGAACGCGCAGTTCGCGATGACCGGCTGGACGAACTGAAGCCCGACGGCCCGCGTGAGATCGTCGCGCTGGCCGAGGCGTTTATCCAGATGCGCCGTCAGCTCCGGGACCTGCTGCAGGAGCGCACCCGGATGCTGGCGGCGATCGCGCATGATTACCGCACCTATCTGACCAGGCTGGAACTGCGCAGCGAATTCATCGAGGATGAGGAGCAGCGCGCGCTGGCGGTCCAGGATGTCGCGGAAATGCACGAACTCCTGGCTGACACGCTTACCTTTGCGCGCGAGTCGGTCGCGACGGACATGGACATGGTGGCCTGCAATATCTGCGCCGAACTCGAAACGATCGCCGATGAGCGCGCCCGGCGCGGCGAGGATGTGACGATTGCGCAACCGTCGGGGTCGGTCTTTGCCGTGGTGTCGCGTCTCTCGTTTCAACGGATGCTCGCCAACCTGCTCGACAATGCGATGCGCTACGGCGGGGGGCATGCCCATGTTTGCGTCCGCACGCAGGACGATCAAGTGCAAATCACTGTCGAAGACGAAGGATCCGGCGTTCCGTCCGAAAGCCTCGAACGCATATTGGAACCGTTCGAACGTCTCGAGCCCTCGCGGGCGCGAAGCACGGGCGGTGTCGGCCTTGGCCTTTCGATCGTCCAGGCGCTGGCCCATCGCTACCAGGGAGAACTGACGCTTGAAAATCGCGCGGAAGGCGGCTTTCGCGCCATCCTCACCCTGCGCGCCGCGGAGGCCGAGGCAGCGCCGCGTTGACATGTAGTTTTACAAAGGCCGCGACCTGCCGATGCATGAGCCGCCGATAACTGTTCTCCCAAAACAAGGAGTATGGTTATGTCTTTTTTCTCTTCACGTCATTTCGTTTCGGCTGCGGTGATCTGGTTGACACTGGGCGTGGCTGGGGGCGTGGTCGCCAGCCCTGCCGATGCTCAGGTCGTCCGCCATCGTGAGGCGGCAGGCCCCAATGGTACCGTCCGCCAGACCGGGGCGGCCGGGCCCAATGGTGCGATCCAGCGCACCAACGTCACCACACCCAATGGCAATGTCTATCGTCACACCACCGTGGTCGATCGCGGGCAGCCCGGATGGTGGCACGGCCACGCAGCCTTTGTGGGCTATACCGGGCCGCGCGCCGGCTACTATTACGCGCCCGGCTACGGTTATTATGCCATTCCCGTCGGCTATGCGCACACGACCTGGGTCGTCGGCGTGACATTGCCCCCGCCGATGCGCACCTATGTCGTCATTCAGCCGGCCGACTATGGCCTGCCCGCGCCACCTCCCGGCTACAACTGGTACTATGCAGGCACCAATTTCGTGCTGGTTTCAGTCTCGTCCGGTGTGATCGTCCGCTCCGTGTCAGGCGGCTGGTAAAAAGCTTCAGTCTTGTCCCGATCCCCGTTCTCCCCTGCCGCGCGCGTGCGGCAGGGGAGGGTGCGCCGCAAGGTTTCCGCTCTTTCTGACGAACCGCTTCGCATCCAGGCCTTTCATGAAGGAAATTCCATGCAAATCCGATCAGTCCTGGCCGTAACGCTGGCCGCCGCGATCGCGGCGCCTGCACTGGCCGCCCCGACGCTCTCCCTCTATCCGGAACGGATCGGCGCGGAGACGGCCCGCTATTCCAGCGGCAGCGCCACAATTTCGCTCAAGACCCCCTCCGGCACCGTCGAGATCCGGCCGATGCCGGTCGAGAACGGCAAGGTTACGTTCGCCGTCGCGGTCCTCAACCAAGGCGAGCTGCCGACCAACTTCGGCATGGAAAACATAGCGGCGACGGTCAATGGGATTCCCGTTACGCTGCCAACCCGCAATCAGATGGCCGACCAAGCCAGGAAGAAGGCGCGCAAGGCCAAGATCGGCACGGTCCTGGTCACCGGTGTGCTGGCGGGTGCTGTCTCGACAGCAGCCGACAGCGGAACCTATTACCACCATGTCGGCAGTTCCCGTGGAGGCTATACGCAAGCGATCCACTGGGAAGACGACACGCCCGGCGTGATCGGCGCGACTGCCGCTGTGGCTGCTGGCGCGATGATGGTTCAGACCGTCAATCAAAAGCTCGATCATACGCTCGACCAACTCGGCACCCAGATCCTCCAGACGACGACGGTGGATCCGGGAAGCAGTTTCGGCGGCCTCGTTGTTGTGCCGACCGGCAAAGGCACCGACAACCCCGCCGCCATCAGGCTCCAGGTCAACTTCAACGGCAGACTCTATCCCTTCGCGTTTCGCCTGACGCCTTCGGGAATCAATGTTCCGCCACCCTTGCCGGCGGCCGGACAGCCCAAGGCAGCGATGCCCGCGAAGCCGGTGGATCGGTAGCGTTTCGGCCGGCTGTTACAAGCCCTTACAATCGCCGCCTCATGTGTTCGCGCGCCGGATCGATAGGGTCTTCATCAACAAAGGAGATTACAATGCAAAATGTAGAACCCAATCGCTCGTTAACCCATGTATTTGGTGGCCTAAAGGGCACACAGTGGAAAATACTGCCATTCCTGTTTGGCGCTCTTCTGCTCGCAGGGTGCGCCAGCACCAAGGTGGAAGGACTGCCGGCCATTTCTTCCCAGACGACACCGGTGCCTTCGTCGCTGGGCATTTCCGTTACCGTTTCGCCCGAACTAGAATCGGACACAGAGGCCAAAAAGGTCGCGCAGGTCCTGCAGTCAGATCTGGTCAAATATTACGGCAAAGCCGGCTTGCAGACCTTTATTGCTGCCGGTGAGCCAATCGAAGACGCCGCAGCGCTGGTTAGCGTCCGGATCGACAACGCCGACAAGGGCGACCGGGCAGCGCGCGTCCTCATTGGCTTCGGCGCCGGCAGGTCCGAGCTCGAGACGGACGTGACTATCGAAATCCCGGGACAGACCGAACCGGCCATGGCGTTCTCCGCCACGGCGAAGAGTGGCCGCAGCCCCGGCATGATCGTGCCGATCGGACTCGCAGGCGCGACCGGCAAGATTTATCGCCTCGCGATCGGTGCCGGTACCGGGCTGTTGACCGAGACGGGAAGCGACCTGAACGATGATGCTGCCCGGTCGGCCAAGCTGATCGTGAAGCAGACCCGCGAACTCTATCGTTCGTCAGGCTGGGTGTGGCCATCAGACGAACCGGTCGAAGGCTAGTGTCAGTTGTCACCGAACGAAAGACTGCTCAATGACTCATCCGTTCCCACCCTGCCAGGATCGTCGTTCTGCCGAGCTCTTTGTTCTTCTCGTTGCAGCGAGATGCTGGCGCGGGGCACGTCAGCATCATCAATCTACGCAGCCGGCGCTGTTTGCCACCTTGAAGACCTTCAATTGCGAACAGCTTGCCCCGGTATTCGACAGTTTGATGATCCTCGGCGAACTCGTGCTCGGCCACCCTTTTCGGGCTGGTACCACGTTCCTGCTGTCTGAGGACGAAGAGCGGCTGCTCGACATGTACGAAGGCCGGCACTGCACCATCATATTTGAATGCAGCGATGCCCTTGCTCATGCCTTCTGTTGCGCTTTGCTCTCGGCACGAGTCATGATGGATCTCGAACTCAACAAAGGGCCGAAAAATGCTGCTGGGTCGTCGACGTTCAGTCTTCAATGACAGAGTCGAGGGCGCGTTGCCGACCGGCCGCTCCCTCGCACCCTGTTCGGCAGCTTCTGGCTGAAAGCGGCCCTAAGGGCTCGGGCCGGGCATGGAGCCTGTTGGGATTGAGGCGCACCAGAACGTCTTCGTTGGAGCCAGCTAGTCCCATCAAATCGCTCGAATTATGAACGCTGCCGGACCCGTTTGGACGTCAGTGGACGATGGGCAGAAGAGCTTTCGGCCGGGCAACCTAAGCGGTTGATTTCGCAGTCAAATCATAGGCTTACGAACTCGCCGTAGGCAGCGCTAGCATACTTTCAATTTGTGGAAAAGGCTGGACGGGGGTGGACAAGACGGTTCGAGTCCCTTGCGTGGCCGATTAGCGCCTAGGCGTGGGGCCTTGCTCCTTTCCCCACGATGGGTCGAACGGCAGGCTGTGTCCGGGCGCCGACATCGGGCGTTGCTCGACGTGCAGAGAATAACGACAGGAACTGGCCGAGTGCGGACAGTCTGGTTTAGTGCCGGCGTCAGGCGAGCCTTTCACGCCTCACAGCAGTGCAGCGATCTCCGACAAACCCACAAAACAGCGGCGGTAGGCCTTGGCGAGAAGCCAGCGGATCTTATCGTTCGTTACCGGCGCAAGGCCGTCCCGTTCGCATTTGACAAGCCATTCCTCGGCGACCGCCTCGAAGGTGTTGGCTGCAGCGTACTTGGCGGCGATTCTTGCGCGCTTTTTCTCCAGCGCCGGATCGATCCCTTCCGCAAGTTTTTTCTTCGCCTCGTCACGCCGCATTCGAGCGTCGGCGAGGCTTACCTGTGGCCACCCTCCGAGATGAAGCTTCTTCTGCTTATCCAGAAAGCGGTAGTTGAAGCGCCATAGCTTCGAGCCGTTGGGTTGGATGACGAGATAGAGGTTTTGTGAATCGGAAAGGTTCCAGGCCTTCGCTCTCGGCTTGGCGGCTTTGATTTGGATGTAGGTCAGCATGTCGTTTTCCCAGCAAGGCCGGGTCGATCCGAGGGCAACGAAAAGGGCAGCATTTTGTGGTCGCTGCACATGCCCTTAGCCGGATTTCGCCGGACGGTGTCTGGCGATCTTCGGTCAAGAAATGCTGTGAAACCAGACGCTTACTGGACGCTGCTGGACGTATCCAGAGCCAGTATTGGTGCCCAGAAGAGGACTCGAACCTCCACGCCCTTGCGAGCGCCGCCACCTGAAGACGGTGCGTCTACCAATTCCGCCATCTGGGCACCGGATGCGGCCGGATCATCGCTGTCCGTGGCCACAAGGTAGGGGCGGGCCGATAGCGAAGGCAGGTGGAGGTTGTCAACGAGAAGAAATGCCCTTTCTGACGGCTTGCGATGCCGGGCGCCATGCGGCATGGCCCGGCGGGTAACGCAAGCTCGCAGCAGCATCGCTGGGTTGGACGAAAAATGGCTCATCTCGAACCGCTTGAAGACAAGCTCGTAGTGCTGATCGGCGGCGCCGGTTTCCTCGGATCGCTGGTCGCGCAGGAATTGCTCCAGCGCGATGCGCGGCTGCGGATCGCCGATCGCCAGCCCGAGAAGGCCTTTCACCTGAAGCCGCTCGCCAATCTCGGCCAGATGCAGTTCATGCGCTGCAGCGTGACGCATCGGGCGAGCATGGAAGCGGCGATCCGGGGCGCCGATGCGGTGGTTTACCTGGTCGGCACGTTCGGCGCCCAGCAGGAGGCGCTGCAGGCCGAAGGCGCGGGCATGGCCGCGGAAATCGCCGCCGCGCAGGGCGTGGAGGCTTTCGCCTATGTCTCCGCCATCGGCGCCGATCCCGAATCCGCCAGCGGCTATGCCAGCACCAAGGGCAAGGGCGAGCAGCTGGTGCAGGCCGCCTTCCCCAAGGCCAGCATCCTGCGCCCCTCGATCCTGTTCGGCGAGAACGACCACTTCATCAACATGTTCGCCGGGATGATCCGCGCGATGCCCGTGGTGCCGGTGTTCGCGCCGGAGGCGAAGCTGCAGCCGCTATGGGTGGACGATGCGGCCGAGGCGATCGTCAGCACGCTGTCCGATCCGGACAAGCATGGCGGCAAGACTTTCGAGATCGCCGGGCCGGAAGTGCTGACGATGGGCGAGTTGCTGAAGGACATTGCCGAGGCGCAGGAGCGCAAGCGCATCTTCGCGCCGGTGCTTGACGCGCTGGCCGGCCTGTTCGCCGCGCTGCCCGGCACGCCGCTCAATTCCGACCAGTGGAACCTGCTGAAGCAGGGCAGCGTCGCTTCGGGCAAGCTGCCGGGCTGCAAGCAGCTGGGCCTCGCGCCGCGCCCGCTGGAGCTTTTCCTCGACCGCTGGATGACGCGCTACCGCAAACATGGCCGCTTCACCGAGGCCAGGGAAGAGACGGCCTGAGGCATAGCGCCCGCCTGAATGCGCAAGGCCCGAAACGCCTTCCGGGGTGACGCTAAACGGCCTTTTTGTGGCGGGCCGTTTTCCGGTGTTCCCGCATGTCTTTCAAGGCATTGCCCCAGCTGAACACGCTACGGAGTGTAACCTTCGGGTTCGCCGTGCCGGCGGCCTGCGTAAGGGTGGCGGCAATCGCCGCGATATTCCAACCATTCGAAAGAGCCGGCGGATCGATAAGGAATCCCGCCGATGTAGGAAAATCACCGCCGGCAAAGCGGAAAGCGGCCCGCGATCGAGCGCTCAGCCTGCCAGGTGACCTTCCGGCCCACCCGGCAGCGCCAGCGGCTCGACCAGCAGGATCGCCCCGTCATTGCCCGTCACGCGGACCTTTTCACCTGTGGCCATATCCGGGCCGCGCGCGATCCATTCGCTGTCGCCCAGATGCACACGGCCGGTGCCATGCTCGATCGGCTGCACCACCACCGCGATCTCTCCCACCAGCCGCGCACCGCGCCGGTTGAGCAGCGGGTCCGAACTCTCGATCGGCCGGTCGCGCAGGATCCGCCGCGCCGAGAAGGCCGCGATCAGCGCGAGGAACACGAAATCCACGACCTGCATCGGCAGTGAGATATCGAGCACCAGCGTCAGCAGGCCGGTGATGATCGCCGCGACCGCCAGCCAGATCAGATAGACGCCGGGCACGATCATCTCGAGCCCCGCCAACACCACGCCCAGCGTCAGCCAGATCCAGGCCGCATCGAGACCCTCGAAAAAGTCCATCAGCGACGGTCCGAACGCGGCACGGAGGCGGCCGGGCTGCGCGGCACCACCGGCGTGCCGACATCGCCGCTACGGCCCTCGCCGATCACTTCGCGCGCCAGCTCGCCAATGCCGCCCAGCGTGCCGATCAGCTGCGTCGCCTCGACCGGGAACAGGATCGTCTTGGCATTGGGGCTGTCGGCGAATTTGGCCACGGCCTTGGTATATTCCTGGGCCACGAAATAATTGATCGCCTGGCTGCCCGACTGGGCGATCGCATCGGAAACCATCTGCGTCGCCCGGGCTTCGGCCTCGGCCGCGCGCTCGCGGGCTTCGGCATCGCGGAAGGCGGATTCGCGCTTGCCCTCGGCGGAAAGGATCGCCGATTGCTTCTCGCCCTCGGCGCGCAGGATGCGGCTCGCCCGGTCGCCCTCGGCCTCGAGGATCTCGGCGCGCTTGAGGCGTTCGGCCTTCATCTGCCGCGCCATGGCTTCGGAAATGTCGATCGGCGGGCGGATGTCCTTGATCTCCACGCGGGTGATCTTGACGCCCCAGGGCGAGGTCGCGTGGTCCACCACGCTGAGCAGCCTGGCATTGATCTCGTCGCGCTTGGAAAGCGTCTCGTCGAGATCCATCGAGCCCATCACCGTGCGCAGATTGGTGGTGGTGAGCGCCATGATCGCAGCATAGAGATTATGCACCTCGTAAGCCGCCTTGCCGGCATCGAGCACCTGGAAGAACACCACGGCATCCACGCCGACCATGGCATTGTCCTTGGTGATGATCTCCTGCCCGGGAATATCGAGCACCTGCTCCATCATGTTCACCTTCTGCCCGACGCGATCGATGAAGGGGATGATCAGGTGCAGGCCGGGCTCCGCGGCGAGCGTGTATTTGCCGAGTCGTTCGATCGTATAGACATAGCCCTGCTGCACGACGCGCACCGCCATCAGCAGGAAGATCACCAGCAGAACCAGCAATGCCACCAGGAAATAACCCATGATCCGATCCTCCCTCGCACTCCGGCCGGTATCGTAACGCAGGCCGACACCGGAGCAAGCGAAAGCGGATCGGGGGCCATGCAGGCAATTGTGCCGGGCGAAGCTCGCCACTAGGGATGGATAAAGTCAAAAAGCATGGGAGGGATCGATATGAAGCGGATGGCGGCGGCGCTGGCCCTGGGGCTGGCAGCGATGGGTGGGATGGCGGCGGCACAGGATGCGCCGGCGGAACCGGCGCGGGCAGCCCCGCCACCCGGTTTCCGAACCGTGGCGCTGGGCGAAGGCCCGTGGGACATCGAAACCGAGATGGCCAAGCTGCATCTCGAACGGGTCGGCGGCACGCTCGATCATCCCTGGAGCCTGGCCTTCCTGCCCGATGGCGGCATGCTGGTGACCGAGCGGCCGGGGCGGCTGCGGCTGGTGCGCGACGGCAAGCTCGATCCCGAACCGATCGCCGGCCTGCCGCCTCTGTATGCAGTAGGCATCGCCGGATTGATGGATGTCGCGCTGCATCCCGATTTCGCCGACAATCACCTGATCTATCTGAGCTATTCCAAGCCCGATCCCGACGACAAGCAGAACGCCACGCTGGCCGTGCTGCGCGCGAAATGGGATGGCGGGCACCAGCTGACCGATGTCGAGGATATCTTCGTCGCCGATGCCTGGTACGGCACGATGCCGCTGCCGGAGAAATGCTGCGGCCAGGGCCCGGCTTTCGGCAGCTTCGGCGGCCGCATCGCCTTCGGGCCGGACGGCTATCTCTACGTCACCAGCGGAGACCGCAATTACGGCGAGATGGTGCAGGATCCCGCCAATCATTTCGGCAAGATCCTGCGCCTCACCGATGACGGGAAGCCCGCGCCGGGCAATCCCTTCATCGGCAAGGAGGGCTGGAAACCGGAAATATGGTCCACCGGGCATCGCAACCCGCTCGGCCTGTTCTTCGATCCACCGACCGGACGGCTGTGGGAGACCGAATTCGGCCCGCGCGGCGGCGACGAGCTGAACCTGATCGAAAAAAGCGCGAATTACGGCTGGATCACCGTGACCCAGGGCCACCATTACAATGGCGAGCCGGCCAAGGGCATCCGCAACGTGGCGGGGATGACCGATCCGATCTTCTCCTTCGGGCCGCCCTCGATCAATCCGGGCAATATCGCGGTCTATCACGGCGCGGCCTTTCCCGGCTGGGAAGGCGATCTGCTGATGCCGACCATGAGCAAGAAGCTGATGCGGATGGAAACCGGCAAGGGCGGCGCGATCACCGCGATGGAGCCGATGCTGGAAGATCTGGGCCAGCGCTTCCGCGACGTGAAAGTCGCGCCGGACGGTGCGGTCTATATCCTGACCGACGAAACCGAAGGCGCGATCCTCAAGATCACGTCCGCCGCGGAATGAGCTGACAGGGGCGCGGCCTCAGGGCTGCGCCTCTTCCTCCGCCGCCTGCTGCAGCCTCAGCTGCCGGTTCACGCCGAGCACCTTGGTGGCGCCGGGCAGGTTCGGCATCCCGTCATACAGGCTGGCGAGATAGGCGCGGTCGAACTCGGTCATCTCCTCGGGCGGCATCGCGCCATCGTCGAACAGGCCGAGGATGGTGCCCATCGCCTGGTCGCCCTCCGCCGGCACGGTGCGCGCCAGCGCGCGCATGGTCGCATAATCGGCGAGCTGCACCAGCGTCTTCCCGCGCACCCCCTCGCGGTCGAAGGCGACCACGACGAAGCTGATATCCTCGCGCGTGGCGAAATAGATCTTCGAATGCGCGGCATGCATGCGCGCCACGGGGATATCGGTCAGGTTTTCCCGCTTGGGCACCGGCATGCCGTTGAGCAGCTTGGTCTGGGTGGTGGTCCACACACGCACCGGGCCCGTTTCGGCCAGCAATTCGCGCCGTTCATGCAGCGGCAGCGGGGCGAACAGATAGCCGCGCCGTTCCTCCAGCGCGGAGAGTTCCGCCTGCCCGTCCTCCGTGAACAGGATCACCACATTGGGCGAACACTTGCTGTCGTCGCCCAGCCGCAGATCGGCCTGCTTCGCATTGTAGCGGATGCGGTCGATCAGCAGCGATGCGAATTCGGGCTTGAGCCCGATCACGCCGGGGCACAGCCGGTCCTCGAAACGGGCAAGCGGCAGGTCGTGCAAGTCCTGCTTGCGCGTCACCGTGCGCGCCTGCTTGCTGATTTCGCCCTTGGTCGGCTGATCGGCCTTGCCGGTCACGACGATATCGCCCTGGTCCGCGCCGCTCTCTTCGGAGGATTGCGCGAAGGCGGGCGCCGCGAACAGCGCCGCGGCAGTCGTCAGGCAGGCGAGGTGTCTGGCTCTCATCTGGGTCTCCCGGGCCCTTTTGCCCGGGAGTATCACCAGTTAGCACTCTGCGGGCAATGCCCGAAAATGTCGCAAATTATCCCGCGACGCGCGAGGCCTTCTTGCGCTCATGCGGATCGAGATGGCGCTTGCGCAAGCGGATGCTCTTGGGCGTGACCTCCACCAGCTCGTCGTCCTGGATATAGGCGATCGCCTGTTCCAGCGTCATCTTGCGCGGCGGGGTCAGGCGAACGGCGTCGTCCTTGCCGGTCGAGCGGAAGTTGGTCAGCTGCTTGGACTTGAGCGGATTGACCTCCAGATCCTGCGGCTTGGCGTTCTCGCCGATGATCATGCCCTGATAGAGCTTTTCGCCCGGGCCGATGAACAGCACACCGCGATCCTCCAGCGCGTTCAGCGCATAGGGCACGGCATCGCCCTGCTCCATCGAGATCAGCACGCCGTTCTGCCGCCCGCTGATCGGGCCCTTATAGGGGCCGTATTTCTCGAACAGCCGGTTCATGATGCCGGTGCCGCGCGTGTCGGACAGGAATTCGCCGTGATAGCCGATCAGGCCGCGGCTCGGCGCGGAGAAGGTCAGGCGGGTCTTGCCGCCGCCGCTCGCGCGCATCTCGGTCATCTCCGCCTTGCGCTGCGCCATCTTCTCGACGACCGTGCCGGAGAATTCGTCATCCACATCGACGACGACCGTCTCATACGGCTCCTCGCGGCCGTTCTCGCCTTCGCGGAACAGCACGCGCGGTCGGCTGATGGAGAGTTCGAAGCCTTCGCGGCGCATATTCTCGATCAGCACGCCGAGCTGGAGCTCGCCGCGCCCGGCCACTTCGAAGGCGTCCTTTTCGGCGCTTTCGCTGATGCGGATGGCGACATTGGTTTCCGCCTCGCGCTCCAGCCGGTCACGGATCACGCGGCTCTGCACCTTGTCGCCGTCGCGGCCCGCATAGGGGCTGTCGTTCACGGCAAAGGTCATGGACAGGGTCGGCGGGTCGATCGGCTGCGCGTGGATCGGATCGACCACGGCCGGATCGCTGATCGTGTTGGAAACGGTGGCCGTGGTCAGGCCGGCAATGGCGACGATATCGCCCGCGGTGGCGCTTTCGACGGGAACGCGCTCAAGCCCTTCATAGGAGAAGATCTTGGTCGCGCGGCCGGCTTCCACCTGCTTGCCGTTCACGTCCATCGCCTTGATCGGCATGCCGACTTCCAGCTTGCCGCTTTCGACGCGCCCGGTGAGGATACGGCCGAGGAAGCTGTCGCGATCGAGCAGCGTCGCCAGCATGGAGAACTTGCCTTCGGTGTCGAGGCCCGGCTCCGGCACATGGCCGACCAGCGTTTCGAACAGCGGCGTCAGATCGCCTTCGCGCACGGTCTCGTCCATGCCGGCATAGCCGTTGCGGCCCGAGGCGTAGAGCACCGGGAAATCGAGCTGCTCGTCATTGGCATCGAGATTGACGAACAGGTCAAACACCTCGTCCAGCACTTCGCTGGCGCGCGCATCGGAACGGTCGATCTTGTTGACGACCACGATCGGCTTGAGGCCGAGGCCGAGCGCCTTGCCGGTGACGAACTTGGTCTGCGGCATCGGGCCTTCGGCGGCATCGACCAGCAGGATCACGCCATCGACCATGGAGAGGATGCGTTCCACCTCGGCGCCGAAATCGGCGTGGCCGGGCGTATCGACGATATTGATGCGATAATCGCGCCACTCGATCGAGGTCGGCTTGGCGAGGATGGTGATCCCGCGCTCCTTTTCCAGGTCGTTGGAATCCATCGCCCGTTCTTCCACGCGCTGGTTCTCGCGGAAGGTGCCGGACTGGCGGAACAACTGATCGACAAGCGTGGTCTTGCCGTGATCGACGTGGGCGATGATCGCCACGTTGCGCAGGCTCATGGGATTGATACTCGATTTAGAGGAGATTCGGCGGGCGCCTTAGCCGTCATGTGGCGTTGCAACAAGAGGGCCGCAAGGGGGCGGCCCCGAGACCGCCCCGGCATCTTTTCGGAAACCTCCCGCGCCCTTCGCCCGTTCCCTTGCCGATCACGGCATTTTTTCCTGTCCGCCCATAGGGTTGGCGCGGGCAAGGGAGCTGCGGTCATGCTCGACAGGCAAATATAAAAGGGGAATTCAGGATGCACACCATCGTCAAACCCGCGCTCGCCATAGTGCCGCTTTCCGTGCTCGCCCTCTCGCTGGCGGGCTGCGACAGCCCGGCGCAGGAGCAGGTCGATCAGCAGGCCGAAGCGATCGACAAGTCTTACGAGGCGCAGGCCGACGTGGTCGAATCCCTCGCCGAAGGCGCGCCCGAAGCCGACCAGCAGGCCGCCGAAAAACGCGCCGACGCGCTTCGCGACAAGGGCGAAGACATCAAGGACGAGCTCAAGGAATCGGCCGACAAGGACCTCTGACGCCGGTCAGGCGCGGATGAAGACCGCCACGTTGATATCGCAGCGCCAGCGATAGCCGAGCCTTTCATACAGCGCGATCGCGGATGAATTGTCCTTCCACGCATGGAGGAAGGGCCGTTCGCCGCGGGCGGCGATGGCGCGCGTCACATGCGTGGAGAGCCGCCGCCCAAAGCCTTGGCCACGAAAATCCGGATGGGTGCAGACGCCGCTCAGCTCGGCATGGCCGGGAAAGCGGAACCGCTCGCCGGCCATGGCCGCGAGCCTCCCTTCCCGGCGAATTCCGAAGAACTGGCCCATGCGCCAGGTTTCGCTGCGGAACGGCCCCGGCTCGGTCAGCGTGGCGAGCGCGAACATCTCCGGCCCATCGGCCTCGCCGAGCGGAACGATATCGGCATCTTCCACCGGATCGCCCGCCTGCCCTTCGAACAGCATCTGCACGGCGACTGCCCGCTGGACCGCGACGAGGCCTTGCGGCGTCTCGATCGGCGCGCTCTGGGCGAGATATGCCGGCCCTTCGGGCGGAACCAGTGCGGCGAACGCGGCCAGCGCCTCGGGCCGGTCATCGGCCGGGGAGGCGAAGACATTGACCTCGGGACGATAGCGCAAGGCCAGTTCGCCACCCTCCGCCAGGCCGGCATGGTCGGTGGTCAGGCTGGCCCAGATCGGCCGGTCGAGCGGATTCAATCCGCCCAATAAAGCGCCATCGGATTGTCGATCAGCAGCTTGCGCTGCAGCTCTTCCGTGCGAGCGATGCGCGGGATCATGTCCACCAGATGCCCGTCATCGGGAATCTCGTCCTGCATGTTGGGATGCGGCCAGTCCGTACCCCAGATGCAGCGGGTGGAATAATCGGCCACCAGCGGCGCGACCGCCTCGGCAAAGGCATTCCACGGATCGCCCTGGCCGCCTTCCTTGATCGCATCGAGCCGGTCCGGGCAGGTCGGCTTGAAATGGATATCGGGCCGGCTGTCGAGCAGCGCGCGAAACGCCTTCATGTCGGGGCCGTCGGGGCCCTGCGTCACGTCCGGGCGGCCCATATGGTCGATCACCAGCGGCACGGGGATCGCATCCATGAAGGGGCGCAGTTCCTCGAGAATGTCCGCCTCGAAATAGATCACCACATGCCAGCCGGCGGGCAGGCGCTTGCTGACTTCGAGGAACTTGTCCTTCGGCGCATTGTCTACCAGCCGCTTCAGGAAATTGAAGCGGATGCCGCGCATCCCGCCTTCATGCAGCGCCGCCAGCTCCTCATCGGAAATAGCCGGATCGACCACCGCCACGCCGCGTGCCTTGCCCTCGGATTTTGCGATCGCGTCCAGTGTCGCGGAATTGTCCGTGCCGTGGCAGCTCGCCTGCACGATCACGTTGCGCGAGAAACCCAGATGGTCGCGCAGGGCGAAGAGCTTGTCCGGCCCGGCGTCCTCGGGAAGGTATTTCGCTTTCGGGCTGAAGGGGAATTGCGCCATCGGCCCGAACACGTGGCAATGCGCATCCACCGCGCCCGGGGGCGGCGTGAAGTTCGGCTTGCTCGGATTGGAATGCCAGCTGGTGATGCGTTCGCTCATGGTTTCTTCCGTATGCTCGCGTCCTTCGACAGGCTCAGGACGAGCGGTTTCTCTCCGTTGAAGATCCGCTCATGCTGAGCCTGTCGAAGCATGCGCGCAGACTGTCCGTCAAACGAACACCACCCCGTCCATCAGCTTGCGCGCGGTACGCAGCAGGGCGGCGCTGACCACCTCGCCGGCATCGTCGACCTTGAGAATGCAGGTCATCTCGCCGCTCGGATGTTCGATACTCAGCGTCTTGGTGTCGCCTGCGGGAATATCGGCCACTTCGGCTGCGGGCGATCCCTCGACCAGGCAGGCCGTGGCCGCCGTCACCGCGCCAAGCACGCCGATCGACGCATGGGCGCGATGCGGGATGAAGACGCGCGTGGTCACGGCGCCGCCATGTTTCGGCGGAGCGACCAGCGTCATCTTCGGCACGGACTTCTCCGCCACATCGCCGAGATTCATCATCGGTCCGGCCGCGAGGCGGATCGCCTCGATCTTCGCTCGGATCGGAGCGAAGGCATCGCTCTCCAACTCCTCGCGCGTTTCGTAGCCGGTGGCGCCGACATCCTCCGCCTTGAAGACGATGCAGGGCATGCCGTTATCGATCAGCGTGCAGCGCACGCCCTCGATCACATCCGCGGCATTCCCGGTCGGCAGCAGCGCCCCGCAGGAGGAGCCCGCCGTGTCGCGAAACTCCAGCGGGATCGGCGCATGGGTGCCGGGCACGCCGTCAATTCTCGCGTCGCCTGAATAGTTTACCGCACCCCCCGGCGTCTCCACTGAAGCGATGGCGACCTGGCCGGTATTCTCCATAAAGATCGCCACGCGGGTCTCGTCGCCAGTGGGCTCGACCAGTCCGCGCTCGATCGCGAAGGGGCCGATCCCGGCGAGGATATTGCCGCAATTCTGCTGGTCGGTGACGATCGCCTTGTCCACGAAGACCTGCAGGAACAGGTAATCGACATCGATGCCTTCCCGCTCGCTCTTCTTCACCACGCCGACCTTGCTGGTCAGCGGATCGGCACCGCCCATGCCGTCGATCTGGCGCGGATCGGGCGAGCCCATGACGCGCAGCAGGAAAGCGTCGCGCTCCGCCGTATCGGCGGGCAGGTCGGACGCGAGGAAATAGCCGCCTTTCGACGTGCCGCCTCGCATCCACATGACGGGTGCTGAAGTCTGTGTCATCGTTTCATCCTTCTCCCCTCCCGCCTGCGGGAGGGGTCGGGGGTGGGCATGCAGCGTCTGCGATTTCGCGGGGGCGCCGCCCACCCCGCTGCGACTAGGCCCGCTGGTGCGGACCAAGTCTCACTGCCCCTCCCGCAAGCGGGAGGGGAGCAGAACCGATCAGATCCACTTCAGGCCCATATCGGTCAGCTTCTGGCGGAAGCCGTACATGTCGAGGCCGAGCACGCCGTCGGCGAGCTTCTGGCGCTTCTCTTCCTCATTGGCTTCGCGGGCCTGCGCCTTCTTGAGCACTTCCTCGGCATTTTCGCGCTTCACCACGCAGACGCCGTCATCGTCGGCGACGATGATGTCGCCCGGGCGGATGAAAGCACTGGCGCAGACCACGTCCACATTCACGCTGCCGAGCGAGGCCTTGATCGTGCCCTGCGCGAAGACGCGCTTGGACCAGACCGGGAAATCCATTTCCTTGAGATCGCGGATATCGCGCACGCCGGCATCGATGATCAGGCCCTTCACGCCGCGCGCCTGCGCGCTAGTCGCCAGGAGGTCGCCGAAATAGCCGTCTTCGCAAGGGCTTGTCGGCGCGATCACCAGCACGTCGCCATCCTGGCATTGCTCGATCGCGGCATGGACCATGTAATTGTCGCCCGGAGGAACGCTGATCGTGACGGCCGAGGCGCCGATCCGCGCACCCGGATAGATCGGGCGCATATAGGAGGCGAGCAGCCCCGTGCGGCCCTGCGATTCGTGTACGGTGGCGACGCCGCATTTGCCGAGGGCTGCCACCACTTCCTTATCCGCGCGTTCGATATTCTGGACGACGACACCGGCCATGTTTCCGACTCTCCCTTGCGTGATACACGCGAGCCCGGTGGACCCGCATGGCCGCATCCGTCAAGGGTGCTGCCGAAGCCCGGGGCCGCCCTAGGCAAACTTGTATGTAATACTTACATTCTGTACGGGCCCGCGAGGAAGGATGCCAGACTCGAAAGACCTCTCTATCGCCCCCAAGGTGGCGCTGATCGGCTTCGGCGAGGCCGGGTCCACCTTTGCCCGCGCGGGCCGCTGGAGCGGCCATGCGAAAGGCTGGGACGTAATGCCCGAGCGGCGCGAATTGATGGCGGCTTGCGAAGTCGATGCCGCGCCCGATGCTGCGGCCGCACTGGCCGATGTCGAGATCGTGCTTTCGCTGGTCACCGCCGATTCCGCACTGCCCGCCGCGCGCTACTATGCGGCGCTGCTGGCGCCCGGCGCGCTGTGGTGCGACATGAATTCGGTGGCCCCGGACACCAAGCGCGAAGCGGCCGCCGCCATCGAAGCCGCGGGCGGGCGTTACGCCGATGTGGCGGTGCTGGCGCCGGTCGATCCGGCGGGGCTCAACGTGCCGCTGTTGATCGCCGGGAACCATGCCGAAGAGGCGCAGCAAAAGCTTGCGGCGCTTGGTTTTTCCAGGACCCGTGTGGTCGGCGAAGAGATCGGCCGGGCGAGCGCGATCAAGATGATCCGCTCGGTCATGGTCAAGGGCCTCGAAGCGCTTTCCAGCGAATGCGCGGCGGCCGCCGATGCGGCCGGCGTGTTCGACGAAGTGATGGCGTCGCTCGACGCATCCGAAAAGGCGATCCCCTGGGCCGAGCGCGTGGCCTATAATCGCGAGCGGATGGAAACCCACGGCTTGCGCCGCGCCGCGGAGATGGAAGAATCGGCCAAGACCCTGCTAGGACTTGGGGTGGAACCTGTGATGACTCGCGGCACGGTGCAATTGCAGCGGCGCGCGGCGGGCGGAGACATAGAGAGGAACTGAGGCGCATATGACGCTGATCATCGACTGCCACGGCCATTACACGGTGCTCCCCAAGGGGCACGATTCATGGCGCGAAGAGCAGAAGGCTGCCTTCAAGAACGGCACCGAATGCCCGCCCTATCCCGAAATCTCGGATGACGAGATCCGCGAGACGATCGAGCAGAACCAGCTCAAGCTGATCAAGGAACGCGGCGCGGACTTCACGATCTTCAGCCCCCGCGCCAGCGCCATGGCCCCGCATGTGGGCGACCAGGCCGTGGCCAGCGAATGGGCCAAGCGCTGCAACGACCTGATCTATCGCGTGACACAGCTCTTCCCCGATACCTTCATCGGCGGCTGCATGCTGCCGCAGAGCCCCAAATCGGACCTTTCCGAAAGCGTGCGCGAGCTGCGCCGCTGCGTGGAGGAGCTCGGCTTCGTGGTCTGCAACCTCAATCCCGATCCCGGCGGCGGCCATTTCACCCATCCGCCGCTGACCGACGAATACTGGTTCCCGATCTACGAGGCGATGGAAGAGCTGGACGTGCCGGCGATGATCCACGTGTCGGGGAGCTGCAACCCGGCCATGCACGCCACCGGCGGCTATTACCTCGCGGCCGACACGGTGGCCTTCATGCAGCTGCTGCAGGGCGATCTGTTTGCCCGCTTCCCCAAGCTGAAGCTGATCATCCCGCATGGCGGCGGCGCGGTGCCCTATCACTGGGGCCGGTATCGCGGGCTGGCCGACATGCTGAAGCAGCCGAGCCTGGACGAGTTGCTGATGAACAACGTGTTCTTCGACACCTGCGTCTATCACCAGCCGGGCATCAACCTGCTGGCCGACGTGATCGAGAACAAGAATATCCTGTTCGGCAGCGAAATGGTCGGCGCGGTGCGCGGGATCGATCCGACCACCGGCCATTATTTCGACGACACCAAGCGCTATATCGACGCGCTCGATATCTCTGACGAAGAGAAGCACGCCATCTTCGAAGGCAATGCGCGTAAGGTCTATCCGCGTCTCGACAGGATATTGAAGGATCGCGGCCTATGAGCGAAGCCGAAGCCGCCAGCACCGCCACCGGCTTTGCCGCATGCGAAAAGCCGGAGCGATACATCCAGCAGCTCGTCAAGCATTGGAGCCACAAGATGGCCACCAGCTATGACGAGGGCGACGGGATGGGCGTGTTCCCCTTCTCGGAGCTGGAAAACGCGGTGATGACTGCGCGGCAAGGCGGCATCGCCATCACGCTGACCACGGGTGACCGCGCGCGCAACGAGGAACTGCGCAGCGTCATCGAACGCCATATCGACCGTTTCGCCTTTCGCGAGGCGCCGCTGACTTACGAATGGAAAGAACAATGAGCGACAAGAAGAAGAGGATCGACATCCACGAATATCTCGCCGAGTTCGACGATATTCCGGGCACCCGCGTGTTCACCGCCAAGCGCGCGCGGCAAGGCTACCACCTGAACCAGTTCGCGATGAGCCTGATGAAGGCCGAAAACCGCGAGCGCTTCCTGGCCGACGAAAAGGCCTATCTCGATGAGTGGGACCTGACCGAGGAGGCCAAGAAGGCCGTGATGGACCGCGATTACAACGCGATGATCGATTGCGGCGGGAACATCTATTTCCTCTCCAAGCTCTTCTCCACCGACAAGAAGAGCTTCCAGTTCGCCGCCGGTTCGATGACCGGCATGACGCAGGAAGACTATGCAAAGATGATGCTGGAGGGCGGCCGTTCGCCCGAAGGCGTCCGTTCGATCAAGGGAGGCTACTGACATGGCCCGTATTACTGCTGGCATCACCTCCAGCCACATTCCCGCGCTGGGCGCGGCGATGCAGACCGGCAAGACCGGCGACGATTACTGGGGCCCGGTGTTCAAGGGTTACGACCCGATCAAGGCCTGGGAAAAGGAGAACATGCCGGACGTGGTGATCCTGGTCTATAACGACCACGCATCCGCCTTCGACATGAACATCATCCCGACTTTCGCAATCGGCTGCGCGGAAAAGTTCAAGCCGGCTGATGAAGGCTGGGGCCCGCGCCCCGTGCCCGACGTGATCGGCCATCCGGACCTCGCCTGGCATATCGCCCAGAGCCTGATCCTCGACGAATTCGACATGACGATCATGAACGACATGGATGTCGATCACGGCTGCACCGTGCCGCTGTCGATGGTGTTCGGCGATGTGGCGGAATGGCCCTGCAAGGTCATTCCCTTCCCGGTGAACGTCGTCACCTATCCGCCGCCCTCGGGCAATCGCTGCTACTCGCTGGGCGAAAGCATCAAGGCCGCGGTGGAGAGCTTCCCCGAAGACCTCAACGTGCAGGTGTGGGGCACGGGCGGCATGAGCCACCAGTTGCAGGGCCCCCGCGCGGGCCTGATCAACAAGGAATTCGATCTCTCCTTCATCGACGATCTGATCAACGATCCCGATAAGGTGCGCTACAAGCCGCATATCGAATATCTGCGCGAAGCCGGATCGGAAGGCATCGAGCTGGTCATGTGGCTGATCATGCGCGGCGCGCTGGGCGACAAGGTGGAGGAGCTTTACCGCTTCTATCACATCCCGGCCTCCAACACCGCGCTGGGCGCGCTGATCCTGCAGCCCGAGGGCATGGGCGCAGAGCCGCCCGCCATCCGCGAGCAGGTCGACGCCTGAATCCCCTAGGGGCGGAACCCGATCGCGGGTCCGCCCCTTGATCATACACACCCCCCATTTCCTCCCGCATGCGGGAGGGGACCTGAAGAGGAGACCTCCATGCGTATTGCCCTCGCCGGCGCCGGCGCCTTCGGCGAAAAGCATCTCGACGGCCTGAAGAATATCGACGGCGTCGAAATCACCTCGATCATTTCCCGGCGCGCCGAACAGGCGGCCGAAGTCGCCGCCAAATATGGCGCGAAGCATTCGGGCACCGAGCTTTCCGAAGCGCTCGAGCGTGACGATGTCGATGCGGTGATCCTCTGCACGCCGACGCAGATGCATGCCGAACAGGCGATCGCCTGCATGGATGCGGGCAAGCATGTGCAGGTGGAAATCCCGCTTTCCGACAGCTGGGCCGATGCCGAGGCGGTGATGGCCAAGCAGAAGGAAACCGGGCTCACCTGCATGGTCGGCCATACGCGCCGCTTCAATCCGAGCCACCAATTCGTGAAGAACCGGATCGATGCCGGCGAATTCAACATCCAGGCGATGGATGTCGAAACCTTCTTCTTCCGCCGCAAGAACATGAACGCCAAGGGCCAGCCGCGTAGCTGGACCGACCACCTGCTGTGGCATCACAGCGCGCATACGATCGACATCTTCCAGTATATGACCGGCAGCAAGGTGATCACCGCCAATGCCATCCAGGGCCCGCGCCATCCGGAACTGGGCATCGCGATGGACATGTCGATCCAGCTCAAGACCGAAGCCGGGCAGATCCTGACCCTCGCCCTGTCGTTCAACAATGACGGGCCGCTGGGCACCTTCTTCCGCTATATCGGCGACACGGCGACCTATATCGCGCGCTACGACGATCTGGTGACCGGCAAGGAAGAACCGATCGACCTTTCCGGCGTGGCGGTTTCGAATAACGGCATCGAGTTGCAGGACCGCGAATTCGTGGCCGCGATCCGCGAGGGGCGCGAGCCCAATTCCTCGGTCGCCTCGGTACTCGATTGCTACCGCGTGATCGGCGAGCTCGCCGCCAGTCTGGAGGCGCAGGACGGCTGGTCCTGAGCCGCTGATTCCGGGCACCACCCAGAGCTTCGGCCAGAACATCGGCCAAAGCTTCCCCGAAAGCTTCGCTTGACCGAATGCGCATCCGATAAGATTGTCATACCCGACAACAAAATTGGTTTGAGGGGATGGCATGGCTGGGCTCGATCAGCTGTTGGCCGATGCGGAGAAAACCCATCGGGAAATGCTTGGCGCGCTGGGGCGCGATGGCGAGCGGGCGGTAAGGGATATCATCCGCTTGCGCACCCGCTTCGCCACGCTGGTGGCGGAACTGATGGGAGCGATCCGGGGCGACCCCCGGCTGCTGGCCGATCCGATCATGGCGCATGAGTTCGAGGAACGTTTCTTCCTCGTTCGCAAGAAGCTGGCCGAGCATCAGTCGCAATGGCGCGCCGGCGCGATCGAAAACGACGTCGGAGGCTATCGCCGCTCGGTCAACGAGCTTGCACGGGTGCAGGGCGATTTCTACCTGTGGGCCCGCACGACTCTCGCCGACCTGTAGCCCTTCGCCGGGCGCGGGTGCGGCAATGAATGCCAACCCCGCCCGTTTCGGGCAGTGACCATGTCAGGAGACCCATGACCCGCTCGATCGCCGGAACCGCTCTTCACCCCGTCGGCCTTGGCTGCATGAACCTGTCCTGGGCCTATGGCACGCCGCCGGCGCATGAGGATTGCGTGGCCTTCCTCAACCGCGCGCTGGACCTGGGTTACGACCATCTGGATACCGCGCGCATCTATGGCGCGGGCAAGAACGAGGCGCTGATCGGCGAGGCGCTGAAGGGGCGGCGCAAGGAGTTCTTCCTCGCTTCCAAATGCGGCATCGTGGTGGACGGCCCCAGGCGCGGCATCGATTGCAGCCCCGCGCATATCGCCGAGGATATCGACAAGAGCCTCGAACTGCTCGGCACCGATCATATCGAGCTTTACTACATGCACCGCTTCGACCCGAAGGTGCCGGTGGCCGATTGCGTGGGCGCGCTGGTGGCGGCGATCGAGGCCGGCAAGATCGGGGCCTATGGCGTTTCCGAATGGTCCTCCGCCCATATTCGCGAGGCGCATGGCGTGCATCCCGTCGGCGCGGTGCAGACCGAATATTCGTTGTGGACGCGCAATGTGGAACTGGGCGTGCTCGACACCTGCAAGGAGCTGGGCATTCCGCTGGTCGCCTTCAGCCCGGTGGCGCGCGGCGCGCTGGGCGGCGTGCTGAAGGATCCCTCCACGCTGGAAGAGACCGACCTGCGCATCAAGATGCCGCGCTTCAGTGAAGAGAACTGGCCCAGGAACCTCAAGCTGATCGAGCAATTCGTGGCGCTGGCCGAAGGGGCCGGGATCACGCCGGGCCAGCTCTCGCTCGCCTGGGTGCTGTCGCGCGGCGACAATATCCACGTCATCCCCGGCACCACCAACCTCCAGCACCTGGAGGACAATTACAATGCCGGGAACCTCACCGTCGATGCAGCCGTGCTGGAACAGGCGGACAAGCTGATCAACCAGCAGACCGTTTCCGGCCACCGCTATCACGAAGCGATCCGGCCGACGATCGACACCGAGGAGTTCGAACCGGCATGAGCACGCTGCGCGCGCCGATTGCCTATGTGAAGGATACCGGCGAACGGCCGCGTTATTATGCCAATGCGCATGAGAAGGACACGATCGTCCTCGCTCCGGCCGAGATGGATATCGCCGACATGCGCGGGCAGGAGACCTCGCTCGACGCCGAAGGCTGCGTGCTGGTGCATCACCGCAGCGAAGTGGCCGATTTCTCCGATCCCGAGCAGATCGAGCAGATCCATCTGGGCGAGATCGAGCGGCTGCTGAAGCAGGTCACCGGCTGCGATGCGGTGGTGGTCAGCCCGCGCGGCATTTTGCGCTTTTCGGAGAAGGGTGGGAAAGCCGGCAGCAGCGACAATTCGCACCCGGCGCGCTTCGCCCATGTCGATGTCTCGGCCAAAACCGGCGCGCAGTTCCGCGCCCAGTCCGCGCCCGAGGGCAAGGCCATCGCCCGCAGCGCGCAATACAATGTCTGGCGCGCGATCAGCGGCGCGCCGCAGGACGTGCCGCTCGCTTTATGCGATGCCCGCTCCGCCGCCGGGCCGGAACTGATCAAGGCCGATGCGATCTTCGACCCGCCGGGCGGCGCGCCGGAATTCAGCTTCGAAGGCTATGTCGTCGCTCATGATCCGGCCCATCGCTGGATGTGGTTCAGCGACATGACGCCGGACGAAGCGATCGTCTTCAAGACCAGCGAAAGCGATCCGCAGCGCGCACAATGCATCCCGCATGTCGCCTTCGACAATCCGCTCGCGCCCGAGGATGCGCCGCCGCGCGTCAGCATGGAAATGCGCGCGACCTGCTACTGGTTCGCCTGATGTGACGAACCGGGCCCCGCCATGGCAGGGCCCGGTTCGCTCGCGGAGGGGACCGCTTACTGGTTGCTGCTGCCCGAGCCCTGCTCGTTGGCGATGGCCAGCTGGACCTTCTGCTGCAGCGCCGGATCGCTTTGCACCGCCTGGCCTATCGCATTGAAAGTCTGGGGATCGAGGCCCGCCGCTTCGACGATCGAGACCATCTTGGTCTGCTTCGCGGTCTGGTCGAGCGTGGTGTCGGAGGAGACATCGCGGATCTTGACCACGGCTTCGGCGAAACCGTCGATCTGTTCGTCGGTGAAGCTGGTTGGTGCCGGGGCGGGAGCGGCCTCGCTTGCGGCGGGCGGCGGGGCGGCGCTTTCGGGCGTGTCCTGGGCGAAGGCCGCTCCGCCCGATAGCAGGACACAAGCTGCTGTAATCGTTACTAATTTCATCTTGCACTCTCCTTGAACTCAGGTGGTTCACGGTCGAGCTGATGACTCGTTCCGGCGAGACAATGCAGAACCCGCCGAGCCGAAACGATTTGAGGGTGGAACGTTTTCACCGCGCCGGGAACAGACCCCGCGGCCCGATTTCGCCGATCTGCACCGCCGGTGAAACGGGGGCGCATCACCCGTACACTTGCCTCAACCTCGGAACAGGCATTGGCGGCGCGGCAGGCCGGATGGCCGCCACCCGCTTCCCCTCCCAACACCGCCCCGGGGCGGATGGGTCAGCGGGCGGCGCCATCTCACAATGCGGTGCTGTATAGAGCGAGCAGCCGGCTCCAGGCCTTCTCCGCAGGCTCCTCGGCATAGACCGGCGAATCCACCACGGTCCATCCATGGTCGCCGGGATAGACCTCGATCTCGGCCGGGCGGCCGGCGGCATCGGCGGCGGCGCGCAGCGCGTCCTTGTCGCCCGGAGCGCGGGCATCGTCATTCTGGGCGATGGCGAAGAGGAAGCTCGCCTGGGTGTCGTCGATCAGGTTGACCGGCGCGTCCTCGCCCTCGGCCACCAGGCCGCCGCCATGGAAGGTGGCGCCCGCCTTCACCCGCGAGGGGACCGCCGCCGCCGTGCGCACGACGAAGGGCCCGCCCATGCAATAGCCCTGCGTGCCGATGCCCTTCGTGGTATCGACCGCATCCTGCTTGTCGAGCCAGGCGACCGCCGCCTTGGCCGTCTCGGTCACCGCCTCATGCGTGTTCTTGGCCATCCACGGGCCGACTTTCTGGAACCCCCCATTCTCGCGGAAATCCTCGAAATCGGCGAATTGGGGCGCGGGCCCGTCCTGGTAGAAGGGATTGAGCACCAGCACCGAATAGCCTTCGGCCGCCAGCCGCCGCCCCATCATCTTGAAGGCATCGCGCAGGCCGGCAATGTCCGGCCAGATCATCACCGCCGGATGCTTGCCTTCCGCCGGATGGACGAAGAAGGCGTCCATCGTGCCCAGCGGCGTGGCGAAACTCACCATGCCTTCGCTGAGGCTGTCCTGCGCCTTGGCGCTGTCCATCGGCGTGCAGGCTGCCAGCCCGGCGACCGCGCCCATCGTCGTGAATTGCCGGCGGTTCAGGCGGCCCATCCGGGCCAATTGCTGTTCGTCACACATGAAAGCCTCCTCGCTTCCCCTACCCGGCGCAGAGGATAGCAAGGCGGCGCGCCACGTCCACTGCCCGTTGCGCCTCCCGCCCCGGGCCGCCCCGCCGCCGGTTTCAGGTCAGGTCGTCGAGCTTGATGACCAGCCCCGCTTCGGCCGCCTTCATCGCATCGCGGCGCAATTGCTCGATCTTGAGCCGCCCGGCCGGCGCCTCTTCCTTCGGCAGCGCGGCCATGGTCTTCTCATGAATCTCCTCGAAATCGGGGCCATGCTCGGGATGGGTGAGGATCAGCCCCCTCTGCTCGGTCATGCCGGCGAGGATCTTGGTGCCGACCTCATAGGGGTCCATCCCTTCCTCGAAAGCGGTGCCGAACTGCTCCAGCTCCGCCTTGCTCGTCTCGGGAAAGCCGCTTTCGCCGAAACCCTCGGGCCGCTTGGTCGCGCTGGCCCAGGCATTGGTGCGGGTCAGCGCCGGGCAGACCAGCGAGCAGCCGATGCCATGCGGCGCGAGATTGTAGCGCAGCGATTCGGTGAGCCCGCGCACGGCGAACTTGCTGGCGGTGTAGATGCCCGCCTGCGGCCCCGGCAGGAAGGCGGCCATGCTCGCCACATTCACCACATGGCGGCGGCCATGGCTGGCCTTGATCTTCGGCAGGAAGGAGACGAGCCCGTTGACCACGCCGCCGAAATTGACGCCCATGATCCAGTCGTAATCGTCATAGCTCGCCTCGTCCGTCGGGCCGAACACCGAGACGCCGGCATTGTTCACCAGCACATGCACTTCGCCGAAATGATCGGCCACCTGCTGCGCGGCGGCGGCGAAGCCTTCGCGGTCGGTCACGTCGAGCTTGATGAACAGTGGCTGCTCATAGCCTTTCGCGGCGAACCATTCGGCGGCGCGCGCCCTGTCGTCCTCGTTGCGGTAGCTGAGCGCCAGCCGCATGCCGGCATCGGCGAAGGCCTGCGCCACGCCCAGCCCGATCCCCGTCACCGCGCCGGTGATGAAGGCCACGCGCCCGGCCCATTCTCCGCCCTGGAGCCACTTGTTTTCGCTCATTTTCGCCAATTTCCTCTCGCCAAAACCCTATCGTTCGTTAGGGTTGCATACAAAGATTTCAGGGAGAGTCGAAGATGAGTGATGTCGAAACGCGCCTCGCCGCGCTGGAAAACCGGGTGGGCGAGCTGGAGGACATCAACGCCATCCGCCGCCTGCACTGGGCCTATGGCTATTACATCGATTTCAACCGGCCCGAGGAAGTGGCCGAGCTGTTCGCCGAGGATGGCGTGGTGGTGTTCCTTTCCGGCGAATATGTCGGCCATGCCGGCGTGAAGCGGCTCTATGGCGACTGGATCGCCGGGCGTTTCACCGGCGGCAAGCCGGGCCCGGTGAACGGGCTGCTGCTCGATCACTTCCAGATGCAGGACATCATCACCGTGGCGCCCGACCGGCAGACCGCCAAGGGCCGTTTCCGCGGCATGCTGTTCGGCGGCTGGCATGACGATTTCCAGGACACCAAGGAAGAGTTCATGCCGCAGCAATTCATGGAAGCCGGCATTTACGAGAACGATTACGTGCGCGAAAACGGCGCCTGGAAGATCAAGCGGCTCGATTACAAGATGCAGTGGCAGGGCGATTACGAGAAGGGCTGGGCCCATACGACCAGCCATCTCCAGCCGGCCGAAAAGCTCTATCCCGAAGATCCGGTGGGGCCGGACCGGCTGCTGCCGGCGGAAGAGATCCGCAAGACCTGGCCCTATCGCCACGACGTGCCGATGCATTTCGCCCATCCGAAATTCGGCGCGGTGCTGGCCGGGCAGGAACAGGGCTGAGGCCGGGCGGCCTTGCGGGGAAGCTGGCGCGGAGGGCACGATGGTCAAACTTCCCGACGGCAGCGAGAAAGGCCTGAAAGGGCATTTCAAGGAAGACTTCAGCCACCGCACGCATATCGGCCTGGCGCCGCGCGCGGGCCATATCGATCGCAACGCGCCCTATAAGCGCATCGCCACGGAGGAAGCCTGGACCTTCCCCGCGCTGGTGAAGGCGCAGGTCGATTACCTGGAAAGCGGGGCCGCGCCGGGCGACGATTCGCTCAAGATGGCCGGCATGTTTTCCCGGATGCCGAGCCTACAGGACATGCTGCAGGATCTGGGCGATCTGCGCCTGTCGCATATGGACGAGTTCGGCATCGACCGGCAGCTCCTGCTGCTGACCGCGCCGGGCGTGCAGGTGGTCCGCCCCGGCGAAGGCACGCCGCTGGCGCGCGAGGCGAACGATATCGCCGCCGATGCCTGCCGCCGCCATCCGTCCCGCTTCTCCGCCCTCGCCGCCTTCGATCCGCGCGACGTAGCCGGATCGGTGGCGGAGATCGGGCGAGCGATGGGCGAGCTGAAGCTCAATGGCGCGGTGCTCAATTCGCATTTCCAGGGCCATTATATCGACGAGCAGGAATACTGGCCGATCCTGGAAGCGCTCGAAGCGCATGACGCGCCGCTCTATATCCACCCGACCGCGCCCTTCAACGCGCCGCATTACGAGACGCGCGGCTTCTTCGGCGCGCTGGCCGGCTTCCCGCACGATGTGTGGCTGCACACGATGGGCCTGATCTTCTCCGGCGCCTTCGATCGTTTTCCGAAGCTCAAGCTGGTGATCGGCCATCTCGGCGAATGCCTGCCGCTGCATCTCTACCGCTTCGACTGGATGCAGGGGAATGCCGATGGGCGTGCCGGCCTGCGGGCCGATATCGGTGGCGGGCAAGAGCCGGTGAAGCTGCGGCATCCGGTGAGCCATTATTTCCATAACAATATCTGGATCACCACCAGCGGCGTCGGCTGGGAACCGGCGATCAAGTTCTGCATGGAGGTGATGGGGGCCGACCGCGTGCTCTATGCGATGGATTACCCCTACCAGCAGAGCTCGGACGAGGTGGCCGCATATGACCGGCTGCGAATCACGCCCGAGGAAAAGAAGGCGCTGATGGAGGACAATGCGCGGAGCCTGTTCCGCCTTCCCGCCTGATAATTCGTTTGCAAACAAACGGTCAAAGACGAAATGATTGTTGTACATTTGCGATAATCGGCGGAATTCCGCCGTTTTTCGGCCTTTCGTTCATCTGAGAGCAAGGACCCGCCGCCCTAAGGCGCGCGCATGTTTTCAACGCCCCTAGCCGAGAGGGCGGGGCCAATAAGATGGAGAAGGGTCGATGCTCAATTTCACCTCCAAAGGGGCGCGTCGGTCGCTCGCGGCAGGGATTTCCCTGATCGCGATCTGCGCCGGCGCTCCGGCCTTGGCGCAGGACCAGCAGCCGACGCAGGACCAGCAGCCCGCCCAGGACCAGGCGGCTGCTCCGGCCGACAATTCGGTGACCAGCGGCAACGCGATCATCGTCACCGCGCAGTTCCGCGAACAGCGCCTGCAGGACACGCCGCTGGCGATCACCGCGGTCAATTCCGACATGCTGAACGCCCGCAGCCAGACCAATATTTCCGAAGTCACCGCGCAGGCGCCGAACGTCTCGCTGAAGCCGCAGGGCGCGGCTTACGGTCCCTCGCTCGCGGCTTCGATCCGCGGCGTCGGCCAGTATGACTTCAATCCCGCGCTCGAGCCCGGCGTCGGCCTCTATGTCGACGATGTCTATTATGCGACGCTGACCGGCGCGATCTTCGACCTGCTCGATCTCGACCGCGTGGAAATCCTGCGCGGCCCGCAGGGCACGCTGGCCGGCAAGAACTCGATCGGCGGCGCGGTGAAGCTCTATTCGCAGAAGCCGAAGGGTGACGGCAGCGGTTCCATTTCCGCCGCCTATGGCAGCCGCAACCGGCTGGACCTGCGCGCCAGCGCCGATTTCGGCCTGACCGACGATTTCGCCGTCCGCGTGGCCGGCGTGGCCAAGAAGCAGGGCGGCTATGTCGACCGGCTCGACTTCGGCTGCGTGAATCCGCCGGGATCGGCGCTCAACCCCGAAGACGGCGGCGTGCAGCCGATGAGCACCGGCGCGAACTGCCTCGTCGCCCATGACGGCCAGGTCGATTACCAGGCCGGGCGCGTGCAGCTGCGCTACAACCCGGGCGACCGGCTCGATATCAACATCATCGCCGACTATTCGCATGACGAGCGCACCAATGCCGCGGGCGTCCTGCTCTATGCCGACAATGATGGCCTCAACCTGCGCGGCGATGCCGATGCGGTGCCTTACGACAGCCGTTTCGTCTGCGGGAAATACTGCAACTATGCGAGCTACTACTCGCCGGCCGACACCTTCAACGGCGGCGGTGTGACCGATTATCCGCTGTCGCGCACGCAGGGCGACGGCCGCACCAAGCTCGACAATTGGGGCGTGTCCGGCCAGGTCGATTTCGACCTCACCGACAACCTCCAGCTGCAGTCCATCACCAGCTACCGCGACTACACGCTGTCATTCACCAATGACGACGATTACTCGCCGCTGGCCCTGCAGAACGGCTCGGGCAAGCTCAGCTACTGGGGCTTCACCCAGGAAGTCCGCCTGAACGGCGCGATGCTGGACGACACGCTGAACTGGACCCTTGGCGGGTTCTATCTCGACCAGCGTTCGACCTATTTCACCACGCAGGATATCCGTTACGCGGCGATCCCGCTGCAGTTCATCGGCAACGATCCGGTCAATGCCGACACCAAGGCGGTGTTCGCCAATGCGTCGTGGGAATTCATTCCCGACCTGACGGCCAATGTCGGCGTCCGCTACACCAAGGACCACAAGGACTACACCTTCTACCGCACCAATCTGGACGGCAGCTACAACCCGTTCCAGAGCGCGCTTGACGGCCAGGTGGGCGAGTTCAACGGCGACCGCGTCGATTACCGCTTCAACCTGCAGTATCGCTGGAGCGATGCGCTGATGACCTATGCGCAGGTCTCCACCGGCTATAAGGGCGGCGGCATCAACCCGCGTCCCTTCAACCCGGACCAGGTGCAGCCCTTCGGCCCGGAAAAGCTGACCGCCTATGAAGTGGGCTTCAAGAGCGACCTGCTCGACCACATCGTGCGACTGAACGGCGCGGCCTTCTATTCGGACTACAAGGACATCCAGTTGACGCTGAATTCCTGCCCCGAATTCGGCGGCCCCGGCCCCTGCGCCCTGCCCGCCAATGCCGGCGACGCCCATATCAAGGGCTTCGAGCTGGAGGCCAATGTCGATCCCGGCAACGGCCTGCTGATCGACGGATCGATGAGCTATCTCGATTTCGACTATCAGTCGATCAACCCGAATGTCGGCGGCGTGACGCTCGGCATGGTCGCGCCCTACACGCCGACATGGAAGTGGGCCGCGGGCATCCAGTATCGCTTCGACCTGGGCGGCGGTGCCGGCTCGCTGACGCCGCGCGCGGATGCCAGCTACCAGTCGGGCATCTACACCAATGCGGTGAATGCCGAGACCAACCGCATCGACGGCTACACGCTGGCCAATGCGCGCCTGACCTGGCGCAACGAGGACGACGATCTCGAAGTCGCGCTCGAGGTCACCAACCTGTTCGACAAGTACTACCTGTTGACCAGCTTCGACCTCACCTCGGCCGGTGCCGGCTATGTGAGCGGCCAGCCGGGCCGTCCGCGCGAATGGGCGGTCAGCCTCAAGAAGACCTTCTGACCTCCACGCGGCAACGCAAACAGAAAGGGCGGCTTCCCCGGGGAAGCCGCCCTTTTTCGTGTCGGCGATACCGGCCGGAGCGTCAGCCCCAGACTTCCTCCGCCACTTCGATGCACAGGCGGATCTTGTCGGCCTGCTGCTCGGTGGTGAGATCGTTGCCATGCACGGTGCTGGCGAAGCCGCATTGCGGGCTCAGCGCCAGCTGGTCGATATCGGCGAACTTGCTCGCTTCCTCGATCCGGCGCTTGATATCGTCCTTGCTCTCCAGGTCGCCCAGCTTGGTGGTGACGAGGCCGAGCACCACGGTCTTGCCCTTGGGCAGGAACCGCAGCGGCGCGAAATCGCCCGAGCGCGGATCGTCATATTCGAGGAAGAAGGCATCGATATCGAGCTCGTTGAACATGATCTCGGCCACCGGCTCATAACCGCCCTCGGCCGCCCAGGAGCTGCGGAAATTGCCGCGGCACAGATGGATCGCCTTGATCATGTCGGCCGGCGCGGACTTGAAGCTCTCATTGATGAGCGCGGCATATTGCCGCGTCGTCGCATCGGGATCCATGCCGCGCTTGGCCGCATCGGCGCGCTGCTCGTCGTCGCACAGATAGGCGAGATTGGTGTCGTCCATCTGCAGATAGCGGCAGCCCGCTTCGGCCAGGCTGTCCACCTCGGCGCGATAGGCGGTGGCGACATCGGCATAGAACTCGTCCATCTCGGGATAGACGTCCTCGGGAATGCCCGAGCGCCCGGCGCGGAAATGCAGCATGGTGGGCGAAGGGATCGCGACCTTCGGCGTCTCCGACACCTGGCTCTTGAGGAAGTTGAAATCGGCCAGCTGGATCGGCTTCACATGCTCGATCTTCCCCGTGACGACCATCACCGGCGGCGCGAAGCTGACATCCTTGCCGGCATCGTTCTTGAACGCCTTCTTGAGCCCGCCGCGCTCCTCCACGCCGGAGAGCTGGAGCAGGAAATCGGTATGGAAGAAATAGCGGCGGAATTCGCCATCGGTGATCGATTTAAGTCCGAGGCCTTCCTGCCATTTGACGAGTTCGGCGATCGCCTCGTCCTCGATATTACGCAGTTCGGCATAGTCGATATTGCCGGCGGCGCGATGTTCGCGCGCTTCGACGACTTTACGCGGACGCAGGAAGGAACCGACATGGTCGGCCCGCAGAGGCAGCTTGGTGGTCATGGAAAATATCCTGTCTTGGCAAAGAATTATCTAAGCCAGGGTCATAACGCGGGCTCGCGCTCGACTGACGCTGCGTAGATAGGCGCAACCCCGGCCCTTCCGCAACGGGCAATTCCGCTGCGTCCCGGCATTCGGCACATGCTTGACCGGGGCGGCTCCCTGACCTTAGGCCATGCACATAACAGTCCTTGGGAGGGGACGAATGGGCAAGACATGGATCGTCGCGGCCTGCGCCGCGATGGCGCTGGCACTGGCCGGCTGCCAGCGGGAGCCGGGGGCCTCCGCCGCGCCGGGCGAAGGCGTGACCGATGCGATGATCGCTGCAGCCGACGGCGACGAATGGCTGACCTATGGCCGCGACTACGCCGAACAGCGCTTCTCGCCCCTCACCCAAATAAGCGCCGGGAATGTCGGCCAGCTCGGCCTCGCCTGGTATGCCGATCTCGACACGGCGCGCGGGCAGGAAGCCACGCCGCTGATGCATGACGGCGTGCTGTATGTCTCCACCGCCTGGAGCATGGTGAAGGCCTTCGATGCCGCCACCGGCAAGCCGATCTGGTCCTACGATCCCGAAGTCCCGCGCGAAACGCTGGTTGCCGCCTGTTGCGACGCGGTCAATCGCGGCGTCGCGCTCTATGGCGACAAGGTCTATGTCGCCACGCTCGACGGGCGGCTGGTCGCGCTCGACCAGAAGACCGGCACTGTCGCCTGGTCCGCCGATGTCGTTCCCGACAAGGTGAACTACACGATCACCGGCGCACCGCGCGTCGCCGATGGCAAGGTGTTCATCGGATCGGGCGGCGCGGAATATCGCGCGCGCGGCTTCGTCGCCGCCTATGACTGGCAGACCGGCAAGCAGCTATGGCGCTTCCACACCGTACCCGGCAATCCGGCGGACGGCTTCGAAGACGAGGCGATGGAAAAGGCCGCCGCTACCTGGGGCGGCGAATGGTGGAAGCTGGGTGGCGGCGGCACGGTGTGGGATTCGATCACTTACGATCCCGCGACCAATCTGCTGCTGTTCGGCACCGGCAATGCCGAGCCGTGGAACCCCGGGGCCAATGGCCGCAACCGGATCGGCGATGCCGATGCGCAGGGCGACAATCTCTATACCTCTTCGATCGTCGCGGTGGATGCGGATACCGGAGCATATCGCTGGCACTTCCAGCAGACGCCGGAGGACCGCTGGGATTACGATTCCAACGCGCAGATCACGCTGGCCGATATCGATATCGGCGGGGCGCAGCGCCACGTGGTGCTGCATGCCCCGAAGAACGGCTATTTCTACATCCTCGACGCCGCGAGTGGCGCCTTCATTTCGGCCACGCCCTGGGCGGATATCAACTGGTCCACAGGGATCGACCCGGAAACCGGCAAGCCCCAAATCAATCCCGAAGCGCGCTATGAGCAGACCGGCAAGCTATGGGTCAGCCTGCCCGGCGCGGGCGGCGCGCATAGCTGGCAGCCGATGAGCTATTCGCCGCGCACAGGGCTGGTCTATATCCCGGCCAATCTGGCCGGCTTCCCCTTCTTCGCCGAAGAGGACTGGCAGCCCTCCGATATCGGCATGCAGACCGGGCTCGACTATGCGGCGACGGCGATGCCGGCCGACACGGCCTTCCGCCAGCAGAATCTCGATGCCACCACCGGCGCGCTGGTCGCCTGGAACCCGGCGGCGCGCAAGGAAGCCTGGCGCGTGCCTTATGAGGGGCCGTGGAACGGCGGCACGCTGGCCACCGCCGGCAATCTCGTCTTCCAGGGCAATGCCAAGGAGGAATTCGCCGCCTTCAGCGCCGATAAGGGCGAGAAGCTGTGGTCCTTCGCCACGCAGACCGGCGTGATCGCCGCGCCGATGACCTATGCCGTGGATGGGGAGCAATATGTCGCCGTGCTGGCCGGCTGGGGCGGGGTGTGGGACGTGGCGCCGGGCGTGCTCTCCGCCAAGTCCGGCCGCCCGCGCAATATCAGCCGCCTGCTGGTGTTCAAGCTGGGCGCGACGGGCGAATTGCCACCCGCCCCGGCCCTGCGCGACATGGTGCTGGACCCGCCGGCCTTCACCGGAACGGCGGAGCAATTGGCGCATGGGGCCGCGCTTTACGGGCGCTTCTGCTCGGTTTGCCACGGCGACGCGGCGGTGGCCGGCGCGATCAATCCCGATCTCCGGCATTCGGGCGCGATCGGCGATGCCAATGCGATCAGGATGATCGTGGTCGATGGCGCGCTGAGCCATAACGGCATGGTCTCGTTCAAATCCGCGGTAAATGCCGGGGATGCCGAGGCGATCCGGCAATACATCATCAAGCGCGCCAATGAGGACAAGGCGCTGGAGCAGGCCGCAGGCGGAGCCTGAACCCCCCTTCTTCGCTCTGGAATAGCGCGCGGTCAGTCGCTATCGTAACGGTCGTTATTGTGAACGCCGCATAGGCAGCCAGCCGCGCTTTTGCTAGGAACGCGGCTAAAGAGTCGTTCGGGAAAGGACCTGTCAGATGAACGAAGTCACCACCATCGATCGCACGCAGCGCGAATACTCGCAGGCGGCCAAGGATTTCCTGGCCCGCAAGCCGCAACTCTTCATCAACGGCGAATGGGTCGACTCCTCGCATGACGCGGTGATCGACGTCGAAGATCCGTCCAGCGGCAAGGTCGTCAGCCATGTCGTCGACGCTTCGGACAAGGATGTGGACCGTGCCGTGGCCGCAGCCCGCGCCGCTTTCGACGATCAGCGCTGGTACGGCATGCCGCCGATGGAGCGCGAGCGGATCATGCACAAATTCGCCGACCTGCTGGAAGCGAATGCCGATCTCTTCGCCGAGCTAGAAGCGATCGACAACGGCAAGCCCAAGGGCATGGCCGGAATGGTCGATATTCCCGGCGCGATCAGCCAGATCCGCTTCATGGCCGGCTGGGCCAGCAAGAGCGGCGGCCAGACCATCCAGCCCTACACCATGCCGACCAACATGATGTTCAGCTACACGACCAAGGAACCCGTGGGCGTGTGCGCGCAGATCGTGCCGTGGAACTTCCCGCTGCTGATGGCCTGCCTGAAGATCGCGCCCGCCGTGGCCGCCGGTTGCTGCACCGTGCTGAAACCGGCCGAGCAGACCAGCCTGACCGCGCTCAAGCTGGCCGATCTCGTCAACGAAGCGGGCTTCCCCGCCGGCGTGATCAACATCATCACCGGCAATGGCCACACGGCGGGCGATCGCATGGTCAAGCATCCCGATGTCGACAAGGTCGCCTTCACCGGCTCGACCGAGATCGGCAAGCTGATCAACAAGAACGCCACCGACACGATGAAGCGCGTGACCCTGGAACTGGGCGGCAAGAGCCCGGTGGTGGTGATGCCCGACATGGACGTGGCGACCGCCGCACCGGGCGTGAGCCAGGCGATCTTCTTCAATTCGGGCCAGGTCTGCATCGCCGGTTCGCGCCTGTTCGCGCATAAGGACGTGTTCGACGACGTGCTGGAAGGCATGAGCCAGACCGCCGATTTCTGGGCCCCGCGCCCCAGCCTCGATCCCGAGGCGCATATGGGCCCGCTGGTGTCCAAGGAACAGCATGAGCGCGTGATGGGCTATATCGAGGCCGGCAAGCGCGACGGCGCCAGCGTGGTGATGGGCGGCGACAGCCCCGAAGGCTATTACGTCAACCCAACCATCCTCGCCGACGTGAACCCGCAGATGAGCGTGGTGCGCGAAGAGATCTTCGGCCCCGTCGTCGTGGCCCAGCGCTTCGAGGATCTGGACGAGGTAGCCAAGATGGCCAACGACACCTGCTTCGGCCTCGGCGCCGGCGTCTGGACCAAGGATGTGGCGACGATGCACAAGCTGGCCAGCAAGATCAAAGCCGGCACGGTGTGGGGCAATTGCCACGCGATGATCGACACCGCGCTGCCTTTCGGCGGCTACAAGGAATCGGGCATCGGCCGCGAACAGGGCATCCAGGGCCTGGACGCCTATCAGGAGACCAAGACGGTCATCATCCAGCTGTAATAAGCTGTTGCATAGCGGGGCCCGCTACCGGCATGGCCGGGGCGGGCCCCATTGCATTCAGGACAGGAGTTTCCCTTGCCCATCGATCTTTCGAAGATCCGCGCCATCGACGTTCACGTGCATGCGGAAATCTCCTGCCACGATCCCGAAGACCCGGTGATGGGCCAGTTCTTCGATGCCGCCAGCGCCTATTTCAAGGCGCCCCGCGAACGGCCGAAAATGCCCGAGATCATCGAGCTTTACCGCGAGACGCAGATCGCGCTCTGCCTGTTCACCGTAGATGCCGAAAGCGGCATGGGCGCCAAGCGGGTGAGCAATTACGAAGTGGCCGAAATGGCCGCCAGGAACGACGATATCTGCATGGCCTTCGCCAGCATCGATCCGCACAAGGGCAAGTATGGCGCGCGCGAGGCGGAGGACCTGATCAAGAACTATGGCGTGAAGGGATTCAAGTTCCACCACATCGCGCAGAACTGCCACCCGGCCGACACGATGGGTTACCCGATCTACGAGGTGATCAACGAATACAAGATGCCGGTGATCTTCCACACCGGCCATTCCGGCATGGGCACCGGCATGCGCGGCGGCGGCGGGATGCGGCTCAAATATGGCGAGCCGATGCTGGTGGACGATGTGGCGGTGGACTTCCCCGACATGAAGATCATCCTCGCCCATCCGAGCTGGCCCTGGGTGGATGAGAGCCTGTCCATGGCGCTGCACAAGACCAATGTTTACATCGACCTGTCCGGCTGGAGCCCGAAATACTTCCCCAAGCAGGTGATCCAGTACGCCAACACCCAGCTCAAGCATAAGATGCTGTTCGGCAGCGATTTCCCGCTGATCCACCCGGACAAGTGGATCAAGGTGGCGCAGGATGTCGGCTTCCGCGAGGAAGTGATGCCCGGCATCATGAAGGACAATGCGGCCAAGCTGTTGGGGCTAACCTGACATCGCGCTCGTGCGCGTCATCCCGGACCTGATCCGGGATCTCGCGCAAGGGCTTGCGGCAAGGTCGTGCTAGACCCCGGATCAAGCCTGGGGTGACGAAATAGGGAGAGAAGCACCCGACATGGATTTCAACGGCAAGCATATCGTCGTCACCGGCGCATCCAGCGGCATCGGGCTGGTCGCCGCGCAGATGCTGGCCAGCCGCGGCGCGCGCGTCTCGCTGCTGGCCCGGCGCAAGGAAGTGCTGGATGAGGCGGTGGCCGGGATCGGCGCCAACGCCGCCGGCTTCGCCGCCGATGTCGGCGACAAGGCGCAGCTCGAACAGGCGCTGGACGAGGCCGCCGCCCATTTCGGCCCGGTCGAGGCGCTGTTCGCCAATGCCGGGCTGACCGGCGGCTTCACCCCCGCCGTGGAGTTCGATTCCGACCGTTTCGAGGAGACGATCCGCGTCAACCTGACCAGCGTGTTCTGGGCGATCCAGAAAGTGCTGCCGCCGATGATCGAGGCCGGGAAGGGCGCGATCCTCGTCACCGGCAGCATGGGCAGCAAGCGCGGCCTGGCGATGAATCCGGCCTATGTCGCTTCCAAGCATGGCGTGCTCGGCCTCGCCCGCGCGATCGCGGTGGAGATGGCGCCGCACGGCATACGCTGCAATTGCATCATCCCTGGCTTCATCCGCACCGAAGCACTCGACCGCATCCCGCCCGAGCAGCAGGGCAAGATCGAGGGCCGCGTGCCGCAGCGGCGCATGGGCACGCCGGAGGAACTGGCCGAAGTCGCCGCCTTCCTGCTGTCCGACGCGGCGAGCCATGTGACGGGGCAGGACTGGGCCGTGGATGGCGGCGTGCTGGAATCGATCGAGGTCTGACGCAATGACACTGAAATACTACCACGCCGAACCGCTGGCCAATTCGCTCAAGTCGATGATCCCGCTCAAGGAGAAAGGTCTCGACTATGAGAGTGTCTATGTGGACCTGCACAAGTTCGAGCAGCATTCGGACTGGTTCAAGGCGATCAATCCCGAAGGCCAGGTGCCCGTGCTCGACCATGACGGCACGATTGTCACCCACACCACGGTGATCAACGAATATCTGGAAGACGCCTTTCCCGATGCCAATCCGGCGGACGGCCCGCTGCGCCCGCGCGACCCGGCAGGGGCGGCGCGGATGCGCTACTGGAACAAGTTCGTGGACGAGCAGGTGATGAACTATGTCTCCATGCATGGCTGGCACCGGCTGATCCGCGTGGTCACCCAGAGCATCGAGGAAGACAAGTTCGAGGAATTGATGAGCCATGTGCCGCTGCCCGACCAGCGCAAGAAATGGCGCACCGCGCGGTCCGGCTTCAGCGAGGCGGACCTCGCCAATGCGACGGACAAGATCGTCTATGCGCTGGAGAAAGTGAACGCCCAGCTGGGCGAGACGAAATGGCTCGCCGGCGATGCCTACACGCTGGCGGACATCAATTTCTATTCGCATTGCGGCGTGATGGCGAACCGCATGTTCCCCGATCTCGGCGTGGACGATAAATATCCGAACCTGGTCCGCTGGCGCGAGGCCATGTCCGACCGGCCGGCCGTGCAGGCCGCGCTGACCAGCGAGGACCGCACCCAGCCGGGCCTGCGCACATGGAGCGGCGACGGCCGCGAATAGGAATCGAGCAAGTGGGAGAAGCTAAAATGCGTGCATGGATGTTGCCGGCGGGGTCCGATGGCTTCGACAAGCTCTATCTCGAGGATCTCCCCACGCCCGAGCCCGGCCCCGGCGAAGTGCTGGTGCGGATGCGCGCATGGTCGATCAATTATCGCGATTTCTCGGTTGCCGCGGGCAAGTATTTCGGCGGCGCGCTGAAGGCTCCGGCGGTCCCGCTGTCGGACGGCGCGGGCGAAGTCACCGCGGTGGGCGACGGCGTCGCCAGCGTGAAGCCCGGCGACAAGGTGCAGAGCTCCTTCTTCCCCTATTGGGTCGAGGGTCCGCCCCGCATGGGCCCGGCGCTGGGCGACGGCATGTCCCCCGGCATGCTGGCCGAATATGTCGTGCTGCCGGAAAGCGGCGTGGTGCCGATGGCGGCCAGCCTCGATTTCGCGCAGGCCGCCTGCCTGCCCTGCGCGGGCGTGACCGCGTGGAACGCGCTCTATGAAGGGCCGCGCGCGCTCGTCCCCGGCATGAAGGTGCTGGTGCTCGGCAGCGGGGGCGTGTCGATGCTGGCGCTCCAGTTGGCCCGCGCCGGCGGCTGCGAGGTGATCGCCACCTCCTCCAGCGACGAGAAGCTCGAACGGGTGAAGGCGCTCGGCGCGGCGCATACGATCAATTACAAGGCGACGCCCGAATGGGGCGCCCATGTCGCGCAGCAGCTGGGCGGCGTGGACAAGGTGGTCGAAGTCGGCGGCGCCGGCACGGCGGAACAGTCAATGAGCTCGCTGCGCACGCAGGGCGAAGTGGCCTTTATCGGCGTGCTCTCCCCCGAAGGCGGCCCCAATCCGCGCGCACTGATGATGAGTGGCGGATCGCTGCGCGGTATCTTCGTCGGCTCCGTCGCCATGGCGAAGCGGCTCAATGCGGCGATCGACGCCAACGGGATCGAGCCGCTGATCGGCGCCCGCTTCGGCTTCGACCAGGCGAAGAACGCCTATGCCCATGCCTGGGGGCCGGAGAGCTTCGCCAAGACGGTGATCGCGCTGGATTGACGCCGCCCTTCCCCTCCCGCATCGTCATGGCGACGGAGCGATAGTTCCGCGCCTGGCCCGCAATGACGGGCACCGGAGAGGGGAAGAGGACTTGGCCACCATCGCGCAGCCCGCGCCGCGTGGGCGCAGTTATGAGATCGGCGTGCTGCTGCTGCTCACGCTGGCGAATGGCGTGGTCGCTTTCGACCGGCTGACGGTCGCCTATCTCTCGCCCTATATCGTCGCCGATCTCGGGGTCAGCAATGCCCAGCTCGGCTTGCTCGCGGCGGCACTTTCCGGCGCCATCGCGCTGAGCAGCTTCTTCGGCGGGCGGATCGCCGACGGGACGGGGCGGCGCAAGGCGATCCTCGTCATCTGCACAGTGGTCTTCTCGATCGGATCGGGCGCGGGCGGGCTGGCGGCGACATTCGCCGTGCTGTTCGCCGCACGCTTCCTGCTCGGCGTGGCCGAAGGGCCGATGGTGCCGGTGAGCCAGACCGTGATGGCCGAAACCAGCGCGCCCGAGCGGCGCGGGCTTGCCATGGGCTTCATGCAGATGGTCGGCGCTTTCGGGATCGCGGGCATTTTGGGCCCGATCGTCGCCACCCAGCTGGCCGACTCGATCGGCTGGCGGCACACCATGTTCCTCTCCGTCCTGCCCGGCCTGCTGCTGGCACTAGCGCTGGTGTTCTTCCTGAAGCCCGACCCGAAACAGGCGCCGCCGCCGCATCCGGATGCCGCCAATTTCATCGCCGCGCTCGGGCAATTGCTGCGCATCCCGAATATGTGCGTGGCGCTGGCCATTGCCGCCATGTTCACCGCCTGGCTGGTGCTGCAGAACACCTTCCTCGCCGTGTTCCTCACCGAAGTGAAAGGACTGGCGCCGACCACGGCCGGCACGGTCATCTCGATGGGCGGTGTGGCCGGCATCGTCGGCGGGATCGGCCTGCCCTTCCTGTCCGACCGGATCGGGCGCAAGCCGGTGATGGTGGGCGCGGCGGCGGCGGGCATATGCTGCCCCATCGGCCTGCTGCTGCTGCCGGGCGATCCCACGCTGCTGGGCGCGGCGATCCTGCTCGGCTGGATCCCGCTCGGCATCGCCCCGCTCTATTGCGCGACCGTGCCGACCGAGAGCGTCAGCCCGGCACTGGCCACCAGCGCGGTGGGCCTCTCCATGGGCACGGCCGAACTCTTCGGCGGCGTGATACTGCCCCCGATCGCCGGCGGACTGGCTGACCGTTTCGGCCTGCCGAGCGTGTTCTATATCTGCATCGCGCTGGCCGTAGGCGCGGCGCTCGCAGGGCTGTTCCTGAAAGAGACCGCGCCTTGTATAGCGGGCGCGAAGGAGAGCTGATCCATGTGGGAAGTGCGCGTTTCGCCTTGCGGGGAATTTTCCAACCACCCCTTCACCAGCAGGCACTTCACCGCGATCCCGCTGACCAGCGCGATCGGCGCGGAGATCACCGGGGTGCGCCTGCCCGACCTCTCCGACGAGGCGTTCGCGGATTTCAAGCAGGCGCTTTACCACCACAAGATGCTGTTCCTGCGCGGGCAGGATCTGACCCATGCCGAGCATGAGCAATTCGCCGCCCGGCTCGGCCCCTTCGCGGTGGACGCCTATACGCAGGGCGTGCCCGGCCACCGCGACGTGCACCCGATCGTCAAGGAAGCCGAGACCAGTTCCAAGGCGCTGTTCGGCGGCGGCTGGCATACGGACAGCCCGTTCCTGGCCGAGCCGCCCAGCATCACCACTTTGCGCGCGGTGGAAGTGCCGCCCTATGGCGGCGACACGGTATGGGCCAATTGCGCGCTCGCCTTCCGCCACCTGTCGAAGACCTATCGCGAGATGCTGCGCCCGCTGCGCGTGCATATGTCGGCGGCGAACAATTACGCGACGCAGGAAAAGCTGCTCGGCAAGGCGATCAGCTTCGCCGATCCCGAACGCTATGAGGAGGGGATCAGGGGCCATTTCCACCCGCTCGTGCGCACCCATCCGGAGACCGACGAGGAATCGCTCTATGTCGACGAGAACTATGCCGTCGGCATCGAGGGGATGACCTCCTTCGAGGCCAAGCCGATCCTCGATTTCCTGGTCCACCACATCACCCAGCACGGCTTCACCTGCCGCCTGCGCTGGGAGCCGGGCATGGTCGCCATGTGGGACAATCGCAGCGTGCTGCATCTCGGCCCGAACGACTATGACGGCTATCGCCGCGAGATGTACCGCACGACGACGGCAGGGGGCGTGCCCGTATGACGGAGCGCGTTTCGGATAGTCACCCGTTCCGAAACTATCTCCTGCTGCCGCTCCTTGCCTATTGCCTTGTCGCCCTGATCTTCTTCGGTGACCTGCTCGATCCGATCGGATTTGCGCTCATCTGGCCCGATCGGCTCGGCATTCCATGGCGCGAATTTGCGCTTGGTTGCGGAGTGCTCGCGGCGATAGTCTTCCTCATCCCTTCGCGAAAAATATCCTTCGCCAAACCGGCCCTTTTCGTATTTCTCTGGATGGCGTCCGCAATCGTCCTGACGGGCCTTTATGCCGATCGCGAGAGGCGAAGCAGCCTGGCGGCGTTTGGCGCGGATGCGACGTTCGATCACACCTTCCTGCAATCGCTGCGGGAAGCGCCACGAGAGTTCCAGTTCTATCTGCATGCCGCCGCGCTGAAAGACTGCGTGCCTTACGGCTGGAGCTATCGGAGCATGGCTTTCTACCGTATCCCGGCGGGCGTGGCAGTGAACGTTCTGCCGTCGAGCTGGATCAAGCGCTGCGGCATTCACGAACAAGACGTATCGCGCGACGATGGCGTATAGACCAGCTTAGCGGCAAGGCCGCCACCGGCTTGCGCCGGGGCCTCCTTCCGTCAGCCGCCCAGGGCTTCCCTGCCGACATCGATCGTGGCCTGCGCGGTGATATTGCCGACCTGTTCGATGACGGGCCCGGTGGCGTCGGCATCCTCGACCACGAGCTTGACCCACAGCGTATCGCCGTCCTTGTAATAGGCCGTTCGGTTCGCCTCGCGCAGCGCATCGAGGTTGTCCTCCGCAATGCCGCCGGCGGTGGCGAAGCCAGGCAGTTCGAACAGCACGAAGGAACCCTGGTCCATTTCGCGCAGGGAGAGGGACAGCGTATCCCGCGCCGTCTCGACCCTTATCTCGGCACCAGAGCCGATCGTGGTTTCCCCGGTATATTCGAACCGCTTGCCATCGCGCTGGAGGATGATCGGATCGGTGATCGGGCCGGTCTCGAACCCGCTGAAACTGCCGGCGATGCTGAACCGGCCGATATCGCCGTCGCAGATGGCGGCATGCCAGCTTGCCTTGATCTGGCAGGCTTTCTCATCGGAGGCGATGCCGTTGTCGATCACGATATAGGCGCCCGGAATTCCGCCGACCGAGCCATCCAGGTCACGAAAGGCGGCGCTTTTATAGGCAGCACTGCGTCCGTAATCCGATGCCCAGCGGCGCTGGATCGGCGGGAAGCTGACCGGCTGGGCGTTCTCGAAGGTGAGACCCTTCACCGAGTTCTCTGTGCTCATGCCGAAGCTGGTGAACAGCAGGTAGGAAAGCGCGCCCGCATCGCGCAGCTGGTTGGGGACGTAATTCACGAAAGTGGTGTTCTCCACCTCATGGTGGAAATCATAATATTCGTAGCCGCGGATCGGGAAATCGGCGTTCTCTTTCGGCAGGCTGCGGCCATAGGCGATCTCCGCCGGCGTCTTGGGGTTGCCGATATTGTCGCTCTCCCCGACGAACAGCGAGTCGACGACCCGCGAGGTGAAGGGCGCGATGCCGGGAATGCCGGAGGCATGGGTGAAGCCGATCGCGTTGTCGGCCAGCTTCAGGTTTTTGTAGAGGTGGTACTCGCCGCGGCCCCAGATCGCGCCATTGCTGTTCTTGTAGCCGGTGAAATTGTCGAAGACGGCCATCACCAGCCCGCTCTTCGTATCGGTCGGGTCCGCGTAGCTGGTGAGGTTGGGACCGGCGATGCCAAACTTGCCGTCGGGCCCGGGGCCGCGATCGAGCATGAGGCCATCGAAATTGGAGTGGGCGGTGTTGCCGCTAAACTCCCGCAGCCTGGTCCGTCCGGGCCAGACATTCTCCATCCCCTCCTTGCCTTCATGTGCCCCCGTCGGGTGCTGCGGAAAGGCCATCCAGAAGCCGATCTGGTCGGACCCCGCGGCGACATTATCGCGGTAGATATTGTCGGGATTGGTGATCCAGAAAGTGGAGACGGTATTGTCCGACGGGATCAGGATCTGGTCGGACGCCTGGCCCTTCGTGGACTGATGCGCGAGCGTGAGGTTCGTCGGGTCGCAGGGCAAGGTCGGATGGCACTTGGTCATGATGCCGAGATTGTGAACGAACTGGTTGCCCGTCTCGACCGCGTCTTCGAGGAAGAAGCAGTGGCCGACGGTGTTGAAGGTGACGTTGTTCTCCACCCGCACATTGTTGGTGCCGTGCACGGTAACGCAGCGGCTGTAACTGTCATGGATCGACGAATTCTGGACATATTGTCCCGCGCCGTCGCCGATGATGTGCCAATGGACCGGGTAGCGGGCGAGGTGCAGGTGCTGGCCCATCCGGTTGAGCTCGACGCTCGAGACATACATCTTCGATCCGGCCATCGCCATGATGTGGCCGCCGAAGTAATTCTCCCGCGAATCCTCGGAGGACTGGATGCGGATATTGCGGGTCAGCAGGCCGACTTCGCCGCGCTCGTCCACGCCATAGGTGATCTCGCCGAAATGCATGTAGTCGAGCGGTGCATCCAGCGTGAGCCTGTTGCCGCTGATCGCCGTGATATGGCGCTTCTCGGCCTGCCTCGGATTGAAGTCGGTCGAGGCGAGGACGATCTCGTCACCCTTCCGCCAGCCGCTCGCATCGAGCACTTCGATCTCGCTGCCGCCGGCCTTTGCCGTCTTGGCGAGCTTGGTCCAGGTGTGTTCGCGGTCGCCATGCAGGTTCAGCGTGCCGCGCATGAGCATGATGCCGCGATCGCCCATCGTATTGATGTCTTCACCGGGAACATTGTCGGTCAGCGTGATGGTGGCATTGTGCACATGCGGGCGGGCTTCGGTGCCGATCTCCAGCTCGCCGCCGGGGACGTAGATCCAGTCGGTCTGGAGTTCCAGATCGCGCTCGTCCGCAAAGCGGAGCGTTCCGTTCACCGTCAGGCTGCGCAAGGCGGGCGGGCTGACATCGAGCAGGATATCCATGCCGCGGGCGATGGTGACGGCATCGCCTTCGCCCGGAACCTTCCCGTCGGGCCAGGCGGCGGGATCGGACCAGCGCATCGACTGGGCAGCCTTTGGTGCCGCCTCCGACTCCGTGGCCACGTGGTCGTGACTCTCCTGGGCGGCAGCGCCAGCCCCCGCGCCGAACAGAACCGACACTGGAAGAAGCAACAGGAAACGGAGCAGGCGAGACTGCTGGGCCATGATTTATATCCCCTCGGTCGGGGCTATGGGCCCCTCTTTTTGTGTTTGACAAAAAGTATGCAGCGGGTGGCCCGTTTTGCCAAGGCTTCTTTCAGCTATGCGCCGAAGCTGGTGGCAAGTGATTGAAACATTTACTGCTTGCCCGGCGGCCCTCCTCCCGAAAGAGGGCCCAGGGATGCAGGCGCCCGCTCACGGCGGGGCTTGCGCGCTCCTGCGCGCGCTTATGGGAATGCCGGCGCGGCGCGTCCGCGCCTGCGCTCACTCGCCGAAGAAGTTCAGCTCCAGCAGCACATTGTTCGGATCGGCGGTGAAGATCTGCCGCAGGTTGATCGCCGAAACGAGGTTCAGCTTGTAATCCGCGCCGCGCGCGTCGAGCTTTTCGATCATGCTGTCATAGCCGCTGCATCTCAGCGCGACATGATGCAGCGCGCCGGTCAGTTCGCCCGGCGTCACTTCGCGATCATAGGCACGCGGGCAATCGACCGAATTGATATGGATGATCGCGCGATCCTCGGCATCGAACATCCAGGTCGCATTTTGCGGCGTCAGCGGGGGCGGTGCGTCGCGTCGCTCGAGATCGAGGATATCGGCGTAGAAATCCGCCGTCTCGTCGAGGCGATCGGTGATGATGTTGACGTGGTCGAGCGCTTCAACCTGCATTGCTGCGATTCCTTTTCCCAACTCGGCTCTTATGGCTTGCAGCCCTTGCCAGATATTGTATGTGCCGCATACAAATTTCGTATATGTGATTCATTCACAAGTGAGAGGAAGTTTGAATGGCTGAAAATCTCGAACAGATCCTGCAGAACACCCCCGACATCGTCACCAAGCTGCGCAACTCGCAGATCGGTGCCTATGTCTATCCGGTGGTCGCGCCGGAATTCTCCAACTGGCGCTCCGAGCAGTGGGCCTGGCAGCATTCTGCCGTCCTGTTCGATCAGTCGCACCACATGTTCGACCTCTACATCAAGGGTCCGGACGCGCACAAGCTGCTGTCCGACACCATGATCAACTCCTCCAAGGGTTGGCAGAAGAACAAGGCCAAGCAGTACGTCCCCACCACGCCGTATGGCCACGTGATCGGTGACGGCATCATCTTCTGGCTCGAGGAAGAAGAATTCGTCTATGTCGGCCGCGCGCCGGCCGCCAACTGGCTGATGTTCCAGGCCGAGAAGGGCAAGTACGACGTCGAGATCATCAACGATCCGCGTTCGCCCAGCCGCCCGATGGGCAAGCCCGTCAGTCGCATTTCCTGGCGCTTCCAGATCCAGGGCCCGCGCGCCTGGGATGTGATCGAGAAGCTCAATGGCGGCTCGCTCGAAAAGCTCAAGTTCTTCAACATGAGCGAGATGAAGATCGGCAACAAGACCGTGCGCACGCTGCGCCACGGCATGGCCGGCTCGCCGGGTCTCGAAATCTGGGGCCCCTATGACGAGCAGGATTACATCCGCGACGAGATCCTGAAGGCCGGCGAAGAATTCGGCCTGATCCCGGTCGGCTCGCGCGCCTATCCGTCGAACACGCTCGAATCCGGCTGGATCCCGAGCCCGCTGCCTCCGATCTACACCGGCGACAAGCTCAAGGATTACCGCGAGTGGCTCGGCGCCGACAGCTATGAAGCGACCGGCGCGATCGGCGGCTCCTTCGTCGGCGAGAAGATCGAGGATTACTACCTCAACCCGTGGGAACTGGGTTACGGCCCCTTCGTGAAGTTCGACCATGATTTCATCGGCGCCGACGCGCTGAAGGAAATCGACCCGGCCGAGCAGCGCAAGAAGGTGACGCTCGAATGGAGCGCCGACGACATGAAGAAGATCGTCGGTTCGATGTTCGATCCGGAAGGCGAACAGTACAAGTTCTTCGACCTGCCGCTCGCCAACTATGCCAACAGCAACTACGACAAGGTCGTGGATGCCGACGGCAACACGGTCGGCCTGTCGATGTTCACCGGCTACTCCTTCAACGAGAAGAAGGCGCTGTCGCTGGCCACCGTCGATCCCGAGATCCCGCTCGGCACCGAGCTGGAAGTCGTCTGGGGCGAAGAGAATGGCGGCACGAGCAAGACCACGGTCGAGCCGCACAAGCAGATCAACGTCAAGGCGATCGTCTCGCCGGTGCCCTACAGCCAGATGTCGCGTGAAACCTACGCGCAGGGCTGGCGCACCAGCCGCAAGTAAGCGGCAAGCCTATCTCCAAGGGGGAGCCCGGAAACGGGCTTCCAACCGATGGCCCATGGACCCGCAAGGTTCCATGGGCCATTGCTTTTGCGGCCAAGTGGATGGAGCGGTGAATGGCGAACTACGTACTCGTGCATGGGGCCTGGGGCGGCGGGCACAGCTATGAGCGGACGGCGGAAGACCTGAAGGCGGCCGGGCACGAAGTGCTGGTCTGCGCGCTGCGCGGGCTCGGCGTCCGGCAGGACGAGCTGCATCCCGGCATCACGCTGAGCGACCATGCCGACGATGTGTGCGAGCAGGTGGAGCAGGCCGGTTTCGACCGGTTCGTGCTGGTCGGCCATTCCTATGGCGGCATGGTCATCACCGCGGTCGCCACCCGGCTCGGCGCGCGGATCGACGCGATCTGCTATCTCGACGCCTTCCTGCCCGAAGACGGCCAGTCGGCCTGGGACATCACCGGCCCGTTCGAGCATGAATGGTATATCGACAAGCAGCGCTTCACGCCCGGCCTGCTGCCGCCGATCCGTTCGGTGGATTTCACCGTGGTGCCCGGCGTGGTCGGCCTGCACCCGCTGCTGACGCTACTGGAAGGCGTGCGCTTCACCGGCGAGGAAGCGAAGATCCCGCGCCGCGCCTATGTCTTCGCCGCCGATTGGGACCCGACGCCGTTCAAGCCCTTCCGCGACCGGGTGCGGGACCATGCCGACTGGGACTATCACGAGAGCCAGTCCGGCCATCACGTGATGAGCGACCAGCCCGAACAGGTGCTGGAGATCCTGCTCGGCCTCTCCGCCTGATCCGTGGCGCGGCTTGCAAGGGGGTGAGGCTGTGACCGGGGGCGAGGGTGCGAAGGGCGGATGGGGCGAGCTGCTTTCGCCCGAATTCCTGCCCCGGCTGCTGATCATCCTGCTCGGCGTGTGGATGAACGCCGCCGATGCGCTGGTGACCACCACCATCATGCCCAGCGTTTCCGCCGAGCTGGGCGGCTATGGCGCCTTCAGCTGGGCGATCGCCGGTTTCCTGGTCGGCTCGGTGGTGGCCGGGGCCAGCGCCGGGCGGCTGGCCGAAATGTTCGGGCTCGGCCGCGCCTCCTCCTTCGCGGGCGTCGTCTTCGCCTTGGGCTGCGGCGCCAGCGCCGTCGCGCCCGACATGGCGAGCTTCCTTGGCGGGCGGATCGTGCAGGGCATCGGCAGCGGCTGGTTCAGCGGCTTCGCCATGGTGGCGATCGCGCAGCTCTTCCCGCAGCGGCAGACCGCGCGGGTCTTCGCCATCATCGCCGCCGTGTGGGGCGTGGCGACCTTGCTCGGCCCGCTCTTCGGCGGACTGTTCGCGGCGGCCGGTAACTGGCGCGCGGTGTTCTGGATCTTCCTCGCCCAGGCACTGCTCTTCGCCGCATTGGCCATGCCGCTATTCAGTCATGCGCGGGCGGAGGCGATGCGCAGTTCGGTGCCGGTGCCGCAATTGCTGCTGGTCGCGGGCGGCATCGCCATGATCGCGCTTGCGGACATGACCGGATCGCCTGCGCTCTCCATCGCCGCGATCGGCACCGGCTTCGTGTTGCTGGCGCTGATCTTCGCGGTCGATGGCCGCGCAAAGGTACGCCTTCTGCCGCATCGCGCGGGCGATCCGCGCACGGTGATCGGCGCGGGCTACCTGGCGATCTTCGCGACCACCGCGGCGATGATGCCGTTCGACATCTATGTGCCGCCGGTGCTGCAGCAATTGCTGCATTTCACCCCGCTCGAAGCCGGTTACGTCGTCGCCTCGCTGGCTTTCGCCTGGACCTTCTCCGCCCTTGCCGTGTCCAATGTGCGGCCCGGCGGCGAACGCCCGTGGATCATGGCCGGCGGGGCGCTGATCCTGCTCGGTGCGATCCTGCAATTGCTCGCCGTGCCGAGCCTGACGATCGCCTTCATCGTGCTGGCGGGCGCGGTGATGGGCATGGGCTTCGGGCTTTCCTCCAGCCTGGTGAACCAGCTCGCCCTGCGCCATCTCGCCAGGGAGGACGAGGCGATCGGCAGCGCCGCGCTGATGACGGTGCGGCAGGTCGGCGGGGCGATGGGCGCGGCTCTGGCCGGCGTGGCGGCGAACATGACCGGCTTCGACAAGGGGCTGGACGATGCCGTGGCGCAGGCCACCGCCCATGCCGTGTTCGTCTGCGCCGTGCCGCTGGCCGCCATCGGCCTGTTCGGCAGCATTGCCATGGCACGCAGCGCCTTGCGCAACCATCCTGTGGCCGCTAACCCCGCCCCGTCATCTGGGGAGTAGCCCGCCGTCCATCGCGGACGGTTTCCCGCGTCAACATACTCGGCCGAGAGGCCGTGGTGCGGGGAGGACGGATCACCGTCCCGGCGAGACCAATGGCATTGCGCTTCCGCCAGCCGGGCGGAGTGGCGCGATGTCGTTGTGTTGCTCGTCCGCCCGGCGCCGGAGAATTCCTTGGAAGCCCTGTTCACCTCCACCCTGCTGGTCGCCGTGGCCGAAATCGGCGACAAGACCATGCTGCTGGCGATCCTGCTCGCCACGCGTTTTCGCAAACCCGTGCCGATCATTCTCGGCATCCTGTTCGCCACCCTCGCCAATCATGCGCTTGCGGCATTCACGGGGCAGATGGTGGCCGGGTTCCTGCACGGCAGCTGGTTCCGCGTGGCCGTGGCCCTGTCCTTCATCGCCATGGGCCTGTGGACGCTGGTGCCCGACAAGCTCGACGAGGACGAGGAGCCCGGCACCGGGCGCGGCGCTTTCCTGACGACGCTGGTCGCCTTCTTCCTGGTGGAGATCGGCGACAAGACGCAGATCGCCACCGTCGCGCTGGGCGCGCAATTCGCCTCGGTGCCGCTGGTAACGGCCGGCACCACGCTGGGCATGATGATCGCCAATGTCCCGGCCGTGCTGCTGGGCAATGCGCTGGTGCAGCGGATTTCGCTGCGCACCGTGCATCTCGTAGCCGCCGCGCTGTTCATCGCGGCGGGCGTCTGGATGCTGGTGGCGGCGCTGGCCTAGCTGCGCGGCGGCGCGGGGCGGGATGCGTCCTGCGCCGTCTGCACCGGCTCGTCTACGCTCGCAGGGTTATCGGCTGCCACGCGCCACACCGCATTGCCGACATCGTCCGCGATCAGCAGCGCGCCCTTGCTGTCGAAGGCCACGCCGACCGGGCGGCCGCGCGTATGCCCGTCCTTGTCGAGGAAGCCGGTGACGAAGCTCTGCGCCGGGCCGTTCGGCTTGCCATTGGCGAAGGGCACGAACGCGACCTGGTAGCCGGCCGGCGTGTTCCGGTCCCAGCTGCCATGCTCGCCGATAAAGGCCCCGCCGGCAAAGGCGGACGGGAAAGCGGTGCCGCCGTCGAAAGTCAGCCCCAGCGGCGCGACATGCGAACCGAGCGAATAATCGGGCGGGATCGCCTTCGCCACCATGTCGGGCCGCTGCGGATGGACCCGGATATCGACATGCTGGCCGTAATAGCTCCACGGCCAGCCATAGAAGGCGCCGTCCTTCACCGAGGTCATGTAATCCGGCACGAGATTGTTGCCGAGCTCGTCCCGCTCATTGACGACGGCCCAGAGCTGGTCCGTCCCCGGCGCGAAGGTCAGGCCGTTCGGATTGCGCAGCCCGCTGGCATAGAGCCGCATCGCGCCGTCCTGCGGATCGACCTCGTAGATCGCCGCGCGCCCGCGTTCGGCCGCGATGCCGCGCTCCACGATATTGCTGTTCGATCCGACACCGACATAGAGCTTGCTGCCGTCGGGGCTGGCGGTGAGGCTCTTGGTCCAGTGATGGTCGATCGGGCCGGCCGGAAGATCGGTCAGCTTGGTGCCCGGCCCGTCGACATGGGTCTGCCCGGGCGTGAAGCGATAGCGCATGATCGCATCGGTATCGGCGACATAGAGATAATCTCCGAGCAGCACGATGCCGAAGGGCGAATTCAGCTTGTCGATCAGCACGCTTTTCTGGTCAGCCCGCCCATCGCCATCGGTGTCGCGCAGCAGCACCACGCGGTTGCCGGGCTTCACCGGACTATGCGCCGCGCCCTTCACGATGCCATAGACGATGTCCTTCGGGCGGGTGACCGGCTCGCCGCTGGGCCCGCCGGCCTCCACCGCCAGCACATCGCCATTGGGCAGGCCGAGCACGTTGCGCGGCCCTTTCAGCCCGGTCGCGAAGGGGGTGACGGTGAAGCCGTCCGGCACGCTGGGCATCGTGCCGTCGGCCCAGCCCTCGGGCGTCGCCACGTCGATCGGCGGCAGCAGGAACTGCACCGGCTCGGGCAGCGGCGGGTTGCTGCCATATTGATCGCTATTGGCGAATTCGGCGTCGGAGCAGGCGGACAGGGCGAGCGCGAGCGCGGCCCCGGCGAGAATGGCGGCGCGGTTCATGAGCGCTCTCCATATGAGGGGACATAGGCCATGCGATGGCCGAGAAAGCCGGTGACAATCAGCACCAGCACGGTGATGGCGGAAAGCGTCAGCCCGGTGGGCACGACCGAGGTCCAGCCGTCACGCGCATGGACGAAGCTGTTGAGCAGGGCGAGCAGAAGCACGATTATGCTGCCGCCGGCATGGATCCAGCCGATCAGCGGCCGGTCCTGGCGCCGCAGGCGGAACAGGTCGATCAGCCCGAACAGCGCCGAAAACGCGCCCATGATCAACCCGAAGGCAAGCAGCCAGGCCGAGAAATTGGCCCACTGGATCGTGGCGGTCTTGTAATAGGCGAAGTCCGTCAGCAGCGCGCCGGTGAAGCATGCGATCGGGAAGGGATCGAACATCGCATGGATCGGAACGCCGCCCAGGGACAGGCGCGGATGGGCATAGCTGGACATCGGGAACACTCCGTTGGAATCGTGCCGGTCTTCACGATTTCAACGATGCGGCGATGGATTGGTTGCAGGGCCGCGCCTCATACTTGGGTATGATCGGCGCCGCGCTGCCGGCCCGCAATCAGTCCAGCCGGGCCAGCAATTCCTCGAATTCCGGCCGGGCCTTTTCGCCATCGGCGCGCATCTTGTCGCGCAGCTCTTCGGGCAGGTAGGCGAACAGCGCGGGCCGGAAACTCGGCCGCCGCTTCACCGCATCGAACCAGCGCGCGAAATTCGCCTGCCCGCTCCACATGGAGGAGAGGCCGAGCATTTCCAGCCGGTTGGCGTAAGGCGTAAGCGCGCCGTCGGCCAGCGTATAGGCATCGCCCACGAGCCATTCGCTGTCGGCGAGCGCCGCATCCATGCTGCGCACCATGCGGTGGAACACGCCGACCGCATCGGCGACGTCGGGCGCAGCGAAACCGTCATGGATCCAGCGCCGTTTGCGCTCGCGCCACACCGGATGCGGATCGCTGGCGATATGTTCCTCCACCGCTTCCGCGCCGCGGGCGAGGATCGAATGGCGATGGGTGGTGACATAGGTGACCGGGCGCACCGAAGGGTGGATCTCCTCGTCCACCAGCTTGGTCCACATCCGCATCCGCGCCTGCCCCAGCGGGGTCGGCGGCTTGAGCGCGGGCCCTTCGAAGGCATCGTCGACATATTCGCAGATCACCGTGCTTTCGGTGATCACCGCGCCCTCATGCCGGATCGCCGGCACCGCGCCGCGCGGATTGATCTTGAGATAGTCCGGATCGAACTGCTCGCCGGCGAGGATGTCGATATAATGGCCGGTCCATTCGACGCCCTTTTCGGCAAGCGCCAGGCGCACCTTGGCGGCGCAGACCGAAGAACCGTGGTGATAGAGTTCAAGCATGGCCATGTCCGATAGAGGATCGCGCGCGCCGGGTCATCTCCCGGATTGGCGCGGCCGCGACATTGCCCGATCGGCGGCGAGAAGTTACTGTCATGTCAGCAGTGCGTTGGGCGAGACCCGGTCGGCTGAGGCCGGGCGAGAGAGCGGCCGGGCGCGGCGCTTCCTTCAGCGCCGCGCCAGCGCCGCTTCGCTTTCCTGCATCAGCGCGGCGATGATCTGCGCGGCGGGCTCCTCTTCGCGGACCATGCCGACCGACTGGCCGGCCATCAGGCTGCCATTCTCGATATCGCCATCCACCACCGCGCGGCGCAGCGCGCCGGCCCAGTAATGCTCGATCTGCAACTGCGCCTCGCCCATGGCGATTTCCTCGCGGTCGAGCACGGCGGCCACTTCACGCTGCTTGGCGGTGAATTCCTCCGTGCCCTTGTTCTTCAGCGCGCGCACGGGGATCACCGGCAGGCGCGGATCGACCTGCACGCTGGCGATCGCATCGCGCGCATTGGCGCGGAAGAAGGCCTTCTTGAAATCGGGATGGGCGATGCTCTCGCTGGCGCAGGCGAACCGCGTGCCGAGCTGCACGCCGGCCGCGCCCATTTCCAGATAGCCAGCGATAGCCTCGCCCCGGCCGATGCCGCCGGCGACGAATACCAGATGCTCTTCGGCAAGCGCGGGCAGGAATTCCTGCGCCAGCACACTGGTGGCGACAGGGCCGATATGGCCGCCCGCCTCCATCCCTTCGATCACCAGCGCATCGGCGCCGGAACGCAGCAGCTTCTTCGCCAGGGCCAGCGTCGGCGCGAACACGATCACCTTGGCGCCGAACGCCTTGATCGCTTCCACGCTGCCCTTGGGCGGGATGCCGCCTGCCAGCACGACATGGGTCACGCCATGCTTCGCGCAGACATCGATCAGGTCGAGCAGCTGCGGGTGCATGGTGATCAGGTTCACACCGAAGGGCTTGTCCGTCAGCGCCTTCGTCCCGGCAATTTCTGCATCGAGCAGGTCCGGCGTCATCGCCCCGCAAGCGATCACGCCGAAGCCGCCGCCATTGCTGATCGCCGCCACCAGGTTGCGTTCCGAAACCCAGCTCATCGCCCCGCAGAGGATCGCATATTCGCTGCCGAGGAATTCGGCGCCGCGCTGCATGAGGGCAGATGTCCTGGGGAATGCGGGCATGAACGGGTCCATATCTGGCTGACAAGAACCGGCGCCTTAGTCCGCTCCCACCGGGGCGACAAGTTATCCGGGATGCTAACGCCCACTAACCTTCAGGCGAATTGCCAGCCCCGTCCGGCGGATGCACTCTCCTATCAGGTCACCGATTTAGTCGATCAGTGTTAGGGCATTTATCGGTTTTTCCGAACTGTCGATGCACGGTAGTATTCTCCTGCCATTCGCTAACGAATGCAGAGTCGGGCGCCAGCAACGCTCCAACCGAGAATGGGAGACATCATGAACGTCGAAAGCAAATGCCCCGTCATGCACGGCGGCTCCACCCATATGGGCAGTTCCGTAATGGAATGGTGGCCCAACGCGCTGAACCTGGACATCCTCCACCAGCACGACAGCAAGACCAACCCGCTGGGCCCGGCCTTCGACTATCGCGAGGAGTTGAAAAAGCTCGATATCGCGGCGCTCAAGCAGGACGTCTACGACCTGATGACCGACAGCCAGGATTGGTGGCCGGCCGACTGGGGCCATTATGGCGGGCTGATGATCCGCATGGCCTGGCACTCGGCGGGCTCCTATCGCACGGCGGACGGCCGCGGCGGCGGCGGCACGGGCAACCAGCGCTTCGCCCCGCTCAATAGCTGGCCCGACAATGTCAGCCTGGACAAGGCCCGGCGCCTGCTGTGGCCGATCAAGAAGAAATACGGCAACCAGATCAGCTGGGCCGACCTCATCATCCTGGCCGGCACGATCGCCTATGAGAGCATGGGCCTGAAGACTTTCGGCTTCGCTTTCGGGCGCGAGGATATCTGGCATCCCGAGATCGACACCTATTGGGGTTCCGAGAAGGAATGGCTCGCCAAGAGCGGCGGCGAAGGCAGCCGCTATTCGGGCGAGCGCGACCTCGAAAACCCCCTCGCCGCGGTGATGATGGGCCTGATCTACGTGAATCCCGAGGGCGTGGACGGCAATCCCGATCCGCTGAAGACCGCCAAGGACATTCGCGTCACCTTCGAACGCATGGCGATGAATGACGAGGAGACCGCGGCACTGACCGCCGGCGGCCACACTGTCGGCAAATGCCATGGCAATGGCGATGCCAGCACGCTCGGCCCCGATCCGGAAGCGGCCGGCGTGGAGGCGCAGGGCTTCGGCTGGGCCAATGCGGCCGGCACGGGCTTCGGCCGCCACACGATCACCAGCGGCATCGAAGGCGCCTGGACGACCAATCCGACGAAGTTCGACATGGGCTATTTCGACATGCTGTTCGACCATGAATGGGAACTGGCCAAGAGTCCGGCCGGCGCCTGGCAGTGGCAGCCCAAGGCGATCGCCGAGGAAGACATGCCGGCCGATGTCGAGGATCCTTCGATCAAGACCATGCCGATCATGACGGATGCCGACATGGCGATGAAGATGGACCCGACCTATCGCGAGATCATGGAAAAGTTCCGAGCCAACCCGGATTATTTCAAGGACACCTTCGCGCGCGCCTGGTTCAAGCTGACCCATCGCGACATGGGCCCCAAGGCTCGCTATTTCGGCCCCGACGTGCCCGCGGAAGACCTGATCTGGCAGGATCCCGTCCCCGCCGGCCCGACCGGCTACGATGTGGGCGGCCTGAAGCGCAAGATCGCCGAAAGCGGCCTGACCACCGCGGAAATGGTGGCCACCGCATGGGACAGCGCGCGGACCTATCGCGGGTCGGACCTGCGCGGCGGCACCAATGGCGCGCGCATCCGCCTTGCCCCGCAAAAGGACTGGGAAGGCAATGAGCCCGACCGGCTGGCCAAGGTGCTGTCGGTGCTCGAACCGATCGCGGCCGAAAGCGGCGTCAGCCTGGCCGATGTGATCGTGCTGGCCGGCAATGTCGGGATCGAGCAGGCGGCCAAGGCGGCCGGCGTCGATGTGACCGTGCCGTTCCAGCCGGGCCGCGGCGATGCGACCGATGCGATGACCGACGCTCACAGCTTCGAACCGCTGGAGCCGATCCATGACGGATACCGCAACTGGCTGCAGCGGGACTTCTCCGTCAGCCCGATGGAGCTGATGCTCGACCGGACGCAGCTGATGGGCCTGACGGCGCCGGAAATGACCGTGCTGGTGGGCGGTATGCGTATGCTCGGCACCAATTACGGCGGCAGCAAGCATGGCGTGTTCACCGACCGCGAAGGCGCGCTGACGAACGACTTCTTCGTCAACCTCGTCGACATGGGCAATCGCTGGGTCCATACCGATGACGGCGATTATGCCGTGGTCGATCGCAAGACCGGCGAGACCAAGTGGACGGCAACCGAAGTCGATCTGACCTTCGGCTCCAACTCGGTCCTGCGGGCCTATTCCGAAGTCTATGCGCAGGACGACAACCAGGAAAAGCTGGTGAATGACTTCGTCTCCGCCTGGACCAAGGTGATGAATGCCGGCCTGTACGGCGTGAACTGAGCCCGGCGCACAAACAAGGCCGGGGCGGGATCTGCGGATTCCGCCCCGGTCTGTCGTTTGGGCGGTCCCTCTCCGTTTCGGCCCATTCCTGCTATCAGGCCGGCCATGTCGCGTGGCGCAGCCGGAAACTGGAAGATCGTTCTCGTCCTCCTGCTGGGCGTGGCCATTGCCTTTCCGGCGGGCATGTATTTCGCCGGAAGCGAGCAAGCAGCGCCGCCTCCTGCCGCCGAGCCCCCTTCCTCCGGGACGAGGACGCGCAACCTCTATTCGCCCGCCATCCTCAGCGATCCCGCCTTCCGCACGCAGCAGCGCGAGCTTGTCGAGACGCTGGAAAGCCATTGCCGCAAGACCGGCCAGAACTGCGCCGAAGCCGCGCAGGCGCGGCGCTGGTTCGACCAGAACGAGGCCGACGCCGCGCGGCGGTGACGCGGGCTAGCCGATCGCCTTGCGCGCGGCTGCCAGAACCGCCTCGAGCGCGGGTGAAGCGTCGATCCGGCGCCAGGCCGAGAGATCGCCGGGATCGCCGCGCAATTGCCGCTCGACCACTTCCGCTGTCGCGTCCGAGGCATCGCCGCTGCGGCCTCTCACGCGCGCCATGAGGATGTCGGCCGGCGCTTCCAGCCACAGGCCGGTGAAGGGCACGCCCGCTTCCTTCGCCAGCGCGGCGACCCGCGCGCGTTCGGCGGGCTTGGAAAACACTCCATCCAGGATCACGCTGCGGCCGGCGGAAAGCATGGCGAGCGCTTCACGCTCCAGCTGCGCATAGACCAGCGCCGATTGGTCCGGCGTGTAGCTTTCCGCCGGCAGTTCCTCTTCGGGCAGCCGCCCGGCCATGCGCTTGCGCAGCACGTCGGTGCGCAGCCAGCGCGCGCCCGGTGCCCCGCCCAGATCGGGCGCCAGCGCGCCGGCCAGCGAGGATTTCCCCGTGCCCGAATAGCCGCCGATGGCGATCAGGCACGGCGCGGGCTGGTCGAGAAAGGCGAGCGCCGCCGCGAGATATTCGCCAGCCTGCCGGCGCTTCTGCGCGGCATGATCCGCATCGGCCTGCGCCGCCGCCGCCGTGGCGCTGACATGCGCGCGGATCGCGGCCCGCACCGAGAGGAACAGCGGCATGGCGGCCACGCCTTCGCTCTCCCCGGCCATGTCGCAGTAGCGGTTGAACAGCAGCGAGGCCTGCGCGTGCAGCCCGCGCTCCCACATGTCCATGACGAGGAAGGCCGTGTCGTAAAGCACGTCGATCGTCGCCAGTTCGGAATCGAATTCCAGGCAGTCGAACAGGGTCGGCCTGCCCTTCCAGATGCAGATATTGGCGAGATGCAAATCGCCATGGCAATGCCGGACGAACCCGTTTTCGGCCCGCGCATCGAGCAGCGGGGCGATCCGCTCCAGCGCATCGAGACTGCGCCGGGAAAGCAGCTCGCAATCGTCGGGCGGCAGGATATCGGCGCGCGCCGCCATGCTGGCGCGATTGCCCTCGACAATCGCCCGCATCCGCGCCGCGCCAGACCCGCCGCGCACGACCTCCGCCAAGGCATGGAAATCGGCGATCTCGTCGGCCAGTTGCCGCACCAGCGCGGCATCGAGCCGGCCCGCTTCCGCCACCGCTTCGAGCAGCGCATCGGCCTCGAAACGGCGCATCTCGACCAGCCAGTCGACCGGCTCCCCCGGCTCGAAGCCGAGCGTTCCATCCGCCTGCCGGTTCACGCTGCGCACTGCGAGATAAAGGTCGGGCGCGGTCCGGCAGTTGAGGCGCAATTCCTCCTCGCACACAGCGCGGCGTTTCTCGGCAGTCGAGAAATCGAGATAGGGATAGTGGACCGCGCGCTTGAGCTTCCAGGCCCGGTCCCCGGCGAGGAACACCACCGCGATATGCGTGTCGACGCGCTCGACCGGGCCCGCAACCCCGTAGCTCTCCGGGCGGGAGAGGAAGGCGATCACTTCCTGCTGGTCCTGCGGCGCGGTCACGCGTCTCCCTCGTCAGATGCCCAAGAAGGAGGAAGGGGGCGGCGGATTGCCGCGGCCGGAAGGATCAGGCCGCTTCGTCCTCCGCGTCGAGCCCGTATGCGGTGTGCAGCACGCGCACCGCAAGCTCCGTCTCGTCCTCGTCGATCAGCACCGAGACCTTGATCTCGCTGGTCGAGATCGCCTGCACGTTGATCGCGCGATCGGCCAGCGCCTTGAACATGGTCGCGGCGACGCCGGCATGGCTCTTCATTCCCACGCCGACCACCGAAATCTTCGCCACATGGCCATCGGTGATGATGCGGTTGTAGCCGATCAGCGAGCGCTTGTCCTCAAGTAGCGCCTGCGCGCGGGCAAGGTCGGCCTTGGGCACGGTAAAGGTCACGTCCGTCTCGCCCTTGTCGCGGCCGACATTCTGGATGATCATGTCGACATTGATCGAGGCGTCGGCCAGCGGCCCGAAGATATGGCTCACCGCGCCCGGCTTGTCGGGCACGCGGGTGAGGATCACCTTGGCCTCGTTCTTGTCATGCGCGATGCCGGTGACAAGCTGGCGTTCCATTTTCTCATTCTCCGTTATCTGAGTCATTTCCTCGTCGGAAACGATCATCGTGCCGGGCAAGTCGTCGGCGGGCGGCGCGTCGTCGCCGAGGAAGGAAGACAGCACCTGCACGCGCACGCCGTTCTTCATCGCGAGGCCGACCGAGCGGGTCTGCAGCACCTTGGCGCCGACCGAGGCCAGTTCCAGCATTTCCTCGTAAGTGACGTATTTCTGCTTGCGGGCGCGGGCCACGATGCGGGGATCGGTGGTATAGACGCCATCCACATCGGTGTAGATGTCGCAGCGGTCGGCGCCGATCGCCGCCGCCACGGCCACGGCCGAAGTGTCCGACCCGCCGCGGCCCAGCGTGGTGATGCGGCCATCGTCGCCAATGCCCTGGAAGCCGGGGATCACCGCGACCACGCCCTGCTGCATGTCGGCCAGCAGCGCGTCGGATTCGATTTCCGACACGCGGGCCTTGGCATGGGCTTCCACCGTGTGGATCGGCAATTGCCAGCCGAGCCAGCTGCGCGCCTTGCAGCCCATCGCCTGTAGCGTGAGCGCGAGCAAGCCGCTCGTCACCTGCTCCCCGCTGGCGACCACCACGTCATATTCGGCGGGATCGTATAAGGGATTGGCTTCGCGGCAGAAATTCACCAGCCGATCGGTCTCGCCGGCCATCGCCGAAACCACCACCGCCACTTCGTGCCCGGCCGCCTGCTGCTTGCGCACGATATTGGCGACGCGACGAATTCGCTCGGTCCCGGCCATGGAGGTGCCACCGAATTTCATCACGATACGCGCCAACTTAATGCTCCTGCTGCCGGCGGTTCTGGCCTAGAACCCCGCGCGCTGTTAGGAGGCTCGCATGGGTGATGCAACTGTCGCAAATGCAACCATCCGCCCGGATGAGGCGGCGCATTTCGGTGCGCTGGCGAAGGACTGGTGGGACCCGAAGGGGTCCTCCGCGATGTTGCACAAACTGAACCCCGTCCGGCTCGAATACATCCGCGATGCAATCGACCGGCATTGGCAGTGCAACAGCCTCTCCATCAAACCGCTGGCCGGCAAGTCCGCGCTCGATGTCGGCTGCGGCGCCGGGCTGCTGTGCGAACCGCTGGCACGGCTCGGCGCGGAGGTCACCGGCGTCGATGCGGCGGCGGAGAATGTCGAGGCGGCGGCAATCCATGCCGAAGGGGCCGGGCTCGATATCCGCTACATGGCGGGCGAGGTGGGCGCGCTCGATATCGGGCAGTTCGATCTGGTGACCTCGATGGAAGTGATCGAGCATGTCGCCGACAAACCGCTGTTCATCGCGCAACTGGCCGAACGGCTCGCGCCCGGCGGGCTGATGGTGCTTTCCACGCCCAACCGCTCGGTTCGCTCGCGACTGCTGCTGACCGGCGCGGCCGAAGCGCTGGGCGCGATTCCGCGCGGCACGCATGAATGGAGCGATTTCGTCACGCCCGAGGAACTGGGCGAATTGCTGGCCGCCGCCGGGCTGCAAATGAGCGAGCCGCGCGGCATCGCCTTCTCGCCGATGAAGGGCCTTAACCTGTCGGGCGATCTCGCGCTGGACTATATCGTCACGGCCACGCGGTGAGCCCGGCCGAGACCCTGAGGGCGCAGCTCCGGGCGGAGCTGACGCCGGCGATGCGCGAAAAGCGGCTGCTGGAGGTTTCCGTGCTGCGTTCGCTTATCCAGGCGGTCGACAATGCCGAGGCGGTGGATGCCGGGCCCACATCGGCGCTGCCGACACGCTTCGGCGACGGCAGCAATGAAGTGCCGCGGCGGCGGCTGGAAGCGGGCGAACTCGTCGTGCTGCTCGAAAGCGAGGCCGATGCGCGGGAAGCGGATGCCGCGCAGCTGGCGGCGGTCGGGCAGGCCGAACGGGCCGAACACTTGCAGCGCGAGGCGGCTTTTGTCCGGTCCCAGCTCAAGCGCGCCCGCGCCCTGCTCGGCGAAAGCTGAGCCGGCCGACGCACGATGATCCTGCGCGACAAACCCACGCCGCTCGAGCTGGCCTTCGCCGTTCGCGGCTCGATCGTGCCGGTCATCGCGCCGCATCTGATCGTGCTGATGCTGTTCGCGGCGGCGATGGTATGGCTGCATGACGAGGTGGCGGGCTTTCCCGATATCGACGGCATGGCCTTCACCGTTTTCGGCGTCGCGCTCTCGCTGTTCCTCGGCTTCCGCAACAATGCCGCTTATGAGCGCTGGTGGGAGGCGCGCAAATTATGGGGCGGCTTGCTGGCCGATCTGCGCAATTTCGCCCGCGAGGTGCAGATGTTCCTCGACGGGCGCGAGGAACAGCAGCGGGCGATCCGCCTGTCGCTCGCCTTCATCCATCTCCACCGCGTGAACCTGCGCCGGATCGAACCGGACGAGCGCGCCTGGGCACTGGCGGGCGAAATGGCGGGCAGCGCCAATCCCGCCTGCGCCGCGCTGGACGAGATTTCCGCGATGCTCGGCCGGGCGAGAGCGGAAGGGCGGCTGGACGGGTTCGGCGCCCGCGCGCTGGCCGAACGCGTCGGCAAGATCGCCGCGCAGCAGGCCGGGTGCGAGCGGATCGCGGTGACGCCGCTGCCCTATGTCTATTCGCTGCTGATCTACCGCACGACCTTCCTCTATTGCCTGCTGCTGCCGCTGGCGCTGGTTTCAGCGGCAGGCTGGCTGACGCCCTTCTTCGTCGGCATTGTCGGCTATGTCTTCCTCGGGCTGGCCGAAGTGACCGAGGATCTGAGCCATCCCTTCGGCAATACGCCCAATGCGCTGCCGCTGGATGCGATCTGCCGCACGGTGGAGATCAGCCTGGCCCCGCATCTGGGCGAGACGCCGCCCGAACCGCTTAAGGCGCGCAATTTCTATCTCAGCTGAGGCGCGGCACGGGGCTCAGGCTTCGGTCAGCTCCGCATCCTCGCGCTTCACCAGCTTGTGCGCATCCTCGGCAAGGCCGGCTTTCCAGTAGCTGGAGATATAGAGCCGGTCGCGGCCGAGATCGCGCTCGGCCCGCAGATAGGCGCGCAGCGCCTGCATGGTGACGAATTCGCTGGCCGCCCAGGCATAGACCGACCCGCCGGGCCAGGCGATCGCCCGCGCGGCCTGGGCCAGCATGGCGAGATCGCTGCCCGGCACTGGATTGACCAGCCATTCCACCACCATGCCTTCGGGCAGGTCGAAATCCTGCCGGTCCGCCTCTTCGCGGATCTCGATCACCGCCTTGCCCTTCGCATCGCGCGCGAGGTTTTCGAGATTGACGCCGATCGCGGGCAGCGAGGTCATGTCTCCGAAGATGAGGTAGTGATCCATGCCTGCGGGCAGCGGCTTGGCCGGTCCCGGCCCGCCCATCTCGATCCGGTCGCCCGGCCGGGCCTCCGCAGCCCAGCGCGTCGCCGGGCCGGCCTCGCCCGAATTCACGCCATGCAGCGCGAAATCGACATCGATCGCGCCATCGCGCTGCGCCCGAATCGTATAGGTGCGGACCTGCGGCTTCTCCGAGCCTTCGGCGGGCGGCAGGCGCAACTTCACATAGCCGCCTTCCTGCCCTTCGGGGAAATCCGCCATTTCCGTTCCGCCCAGCGTGAGGCGCAGCATGTTGGGCGTGACCATCCGGCGCGCGAGGACTTCGACATTGCGGGGGGCGGGGCGTTTGGGGGCTTGGGCCATGGGACCTCCTCGGCATGATGGGGAGCGGCTGCGTGAGCGGCGGCAATGGGCAGGCGGAGCGGATCGCGCCGCCCGCCATGCGCGCCCATCTGGGGATTATGCCCGCACTTGCAAGCGCTTCGCAAGAAGCGGCGCCAATTCCGCCGCTCAGTCGGTGCGCGGGAACAGGGCGACGGCCATGCCCGGGAAGTCGGTGAAGAAGCCGTCCACTCCGGCGCCCACCACCAGTTTCGCCAGCGCGGCATAATCGCCTGCCGCCGCCGGATCGTCGCCCTTGCGCAGGGCTGGCGGGAGGAAGGCATTCTCGCGCCGCAAGGTCCAGGGATGGACGAGCAGCCCCGCCGCATGGGCATCGGCCACCAGCGCGGTGGGCGTACCGTCGGGCTGCAGCACCATGCCGATATCGGGGCCGATCCCGTCGGCATAGACGGCGATGGCCTTCAGCCCGGCGGGCGTGGCCATCTCGGCATAGCTGACATCGACGAGTTCCGGCGGGCCGCCTTCGCCCGACATCAGCTGCACCAGCGGCAGGTCGGTGATCCGCCGCGCGGCGAGCAGCGGGCGGACTTCGAAGCACTGGATGAACACCGGCGCGTCCGGCCCTTGATAGCCCGCTTCGGCCAGCTGCTCGACCAGCCTTGCCGGCATGTCGAAGCCCAGCCCGGCGAAATAGCTCGGATGCTTCATCTCCGGATAGATGCCGATCGTGCGGCCCGTCTCCGCCTCTCGCGCTTTCACCAGCGCGATCACTTCGGCCAGCGTCGGCACCTGGAACAGCCCGTCGAATTTGGTGTTGGCCACGCGCAGTTCCGGCAGGCGTTCGCGGGCGCGCAGGGTGCGGAGTTCGGCCAGCGTGAAATCCTCGGTGAACCAGCCGGTCACCTCCTGCCCGTCGATCACCTTGGTGGCGCGGCGATCGGCGAATTCGGGATGGTCGGCGACATCGGTGGTGCCGGAAATCTCGTTCTCATGCCGTGCGACGAGCACGCCGTCCCTGGTGAAGACCAGATCGGGCTCGACGAAATCGGCGCCTTCGCTGATCGCCAGATCGTAAGAGGCGAGCGTGTGTTCGGGCCGCTCCCCGCTGGCGCCGCGATGGGCGATGATGGTCTGCGCCTGCACCGGAACGGCCAGCATCAACGCGGCGAGAACGGCAATCCATTTCAACACAAGGCGATATCCCGTCTGTTCGATTTCGCGCCGTGTGGCCGCCGAATGATGCGCGCGCATGACAGGGGCAGGTTTCAGATCTCCTCGACCTTGCGCCCTTCCTCCATCAGCCCCGGCACGATCTGCTCGAACAGATGCGCGAGATCGACCGACTTGCTGTAGAGCCGCAGCCGGTCGAGATCTCCCGCCATCACCCGCGCAACGAAATCTGGATTGGCGATATGCATGCGGCCAATGCCGACGATATCGAATTCGCCCGCTTGCATCCGCCGGGCCAGCTCGGCCAAGTCGGCGGCGATCTGCAGCGCCGGGTCCTGGTTCTCGAACAAATCGGCGAACATGTCGCGCGAGAGGCCGACGCTGCCCGTCGCCATCACCGGCAGGCCGGACAGCTTGCGGGTCCAGCCGGCAATGCCGAGATCAGGATCGAGATCGGGCCATTCGGGCCGGGTGAAGCGCCGCGCCGAGACATTGAGCATGTCGATCCCCGCTTCCCGCGCGAGCCGGCCGAACCGCTCCAGCTCGTCGGGGGTGGCGAAGACTTTCGCCCCGTAATCCACTTCCTTGAATTGCGAGAAGCGCAGCGAGAGCAGGAAATCGGGCCCGCAGGCCGCGCGGATCGCACGCGCGAGTTCCAGCGGGTAGCGCGCGCGGTCTTCCAGCAGATCGCCGCCATAGCCGTCGCCGCGCCGATTGGTCTCGGGCCAGAGGAACTGGTCGAGCAGATAGCCATGCGCGGCATGCAGTTCGACGCCGTCCGCGCCGAGCGCCTTCGCCGCTTCGGCCGCGCGGATATAGGCATCGGCGATATCGTCCAGCTCGGCCGCGCTCATCGCCCGGCCATTGCCGCGCTCCGCCTGGACGAGGCCCGAGGGGCTCAGTGTCGGCGCATCGGCATGGGCGAAGCCCTCCAGCGGTACGCGCTGCGCGCCCGGATGCCACAATTGCATGACGAAAGCCGCGCCCGCGCCTTTCACGGCCTGCGCGACCCGTTCCCAGCCGGGGCGGGTCTGCTCGTTAAGGACGCAGAAACTCGCCTGCCAATAGCCGCTCGGATGGTCGGGCGCACAGCTTTCGCTGAACACCAGCCCGGCCCCGCCTTCGGCCCGCGCGCGCAGATAGGCGATCATCCGCTCCGACGGGCCGCAATTCTCGGTGAAGCCGATCTGCATCGCCGGCATGGCGAAGCGGTTGCGCAGCGTGACGCCGCGCAGTTCCAGCGGCGCGAAAAGCGGGGCGAGCGCGGGATCGCTCATGCCAGCGCCGCGGCCCATTCATCGGCATCGAAACCGACCAGCAGCCCGCCCGGATATTCGACCACCGGGCGTTTGATGGTGGAATTATGCCCGGCCATGATCGCCACCGCCCTGGCAGCGTCGATATCGGCTTTCTCGGCATCGGACAGCTTGCGGAAGGTGGTCCCGCGACGATTGAGGAGGGTTTCCCAGCCCTTCTGCTCCGTCCAGCTCTTCAGCTTCGCCGGATCGGCGCCTTCCTTCTTGTAGTCGTGAAAGGTGTATTCGATCCCCTGCGCCTCGAGCCATTTGCGGGCCTTCTTGACCGTGTCGCAATTGGGGATGCCGTAGAAGTCGATGCTCATGCCTGATCCTTGCGGTTGAAACGGTGGATGCGCGGATCGGCGCAGCCGAACAGCGTGTAGCTCTCATAGAATTCGCCGCGCCCGCGCGCCTGCACGGCGCGGTGTTCGGCAAGCCGGCCCCATGCGCGGGCCGAGGCTTCGTCCTGCCATTCGGACAGGGCGATCACCTCGCCATCCTCGGATGCGTAGCTCTTGAAGGCGAGATAGCCGGGCTGGGCCTGCGCCAGCTCCAGCATCCGACCGGCCTCCGCCTCATAAGCGGCATAGTCGATATCGGCGCGCTTGCGGTTGCGGAAGACAACGAGAAACATCTCAATCCCACTCCCTCGCAATGACGAATGGAGGGGTCATTGCCGGCCACCCAGATGGGCATCGGCAATCGCCACCGCCAGCGCATCCGCCGCGTCCGAGCCTTCGATCCTCGCGCCGGGCAGCAGCACTTTCAGCATGGCCTGCACCTGCGCCTTCTCGGCGCCGCCGGTGCCGACCACGGATTTCTTCACCGCCCGCGCCGCATGTTCGGAAACGGCGAGGCCCGCCCGCCCGCAGGCAGCCAGCACCGCGCCGCGCGCCTGCGCCAGCTTGAGCGTCGATTGCGGGTTCTTGTTGACGAAGATCTCCTCCGCCGCCGCGCGGTCCGGTGCATATTGGCCGATCACGGCGAAGATCGCGTCATGGAGGTGATGCAGCCGTTCGGAAGCCGGCGCCTTCGCGTCGGTCTTCACCTGGCCATTGGCGACATGCGAAATCCGCGCGCCCTCGGCCCGCACGATCCCCCAGCCGGTGCAACTGAGCGAAGGATCGAGGCCGAGGACGAGCGTCACAAGCGGAGCCCGAAACGCGGGCCGATCGCCATCATGCCAAGATAGAGGCCAAGGGTAACGGCGCAGCCGACCGCGAGCGCAATCCAGAAATTGATGCCCGAACGCAGCATCCAGGGAATGAAGAGGAACATCGGCAGCGACGGGAGCACATACCAGAAGGTCGCCTCGGCATGGACAGCCATGTTTTCGCTATCCGGTCTCGCATACCAGAGAAATATCATCCCCAGCACCGAGACCAGCGGGAGCGAGGCGACCAGCGCCGCCATTGCCGGCAGGCGCTTGCCGATTTCCGCAATGGCCGCGATCATGGCACCGGCCAGCAGTGCCTTCGCGACCAGGCTCCACATCAGCCGAGCTTTTCCATGATCTCGTCCGAGACGTCGTAATTGCCCCAGACGGTCTGCACGTCGTCATCGTCGTCCAGCGCGTCGATCAGCTTGAACAGCGTACCGGCATCGCCTTCGCCGACATCGACGGAGAGATTGGGCTTCCACGCCAGCTTGACGCTTTCCGCTTCGCCGAGCGTCTTTTCGAGCGCGCCGGAAACCTCGTGCAGCGCTTCCATCTCGGTCCAGATCGAATGGCCGTCCGCGCTGCTCTCGACATCGTCGGCGCCCGCTTCGATCGCGGCTTCGAGGACCTTTTCCTCATCGCCCACGCTGGCCGGATATTCGATCAGGCCCTTGCGCTCGAAGCCGTGGCTAACCGCGCCCGAAGCCGCGAGATTGCCGCCATTCTTGGAGAAGGCGGTGCGCACATTGGTAGCCGTGCGGTTGCGATTGTCGGTCAGCGCCTCGACGATCAGCGCGACGCCGCCCGGGCCGTAGCCCTCGTAGCGGATCTCTTCGTAATCCTCGCCCTCATTGGCGCTGGCCTTGTCGATCGCGCGCTGGATATTGTCCTTGGGCATGGACTGCGCCTTGGCCGCGTTGACCGCCAGGCGCAGGCGCGGGTTCATGTCCGGATCGGGCATGCCGGTCTTGGCCGCCACGGTGATCTCGCGGCTGAGCTTGGAGAACATCGCCGAGCGCTTCTTGTCCTGCGCGCCCTTGCGATGCATGATATTCTTGAATTTGGAATGGCCTGCCATTGGTCCGCTTTTCACTTTCGGAGAATTAAGTCGGGCCGCAATAGACGCATGGATAGGACCTGCTCAACCCTTCCCGCGCATAGCGGCTGGCATGGCGAGTGGGCGGGCTTTTTCGCCTTCCTGCGCCACCCGCGCCTGCCGCTGCGCCCGCGCGGCATCGGCTGGGCCGGATTGCGATCGACGCTGTACCTGCTTCCGCTGACGCTGCTGCTGGCGAGCGCGGGCCTGTTCGCCACCAATTTGCTGAGCTACGCGGCGCCGCAAATGCCCGACAACCGGCTGCTGGACCTGCCGCTGCGCAGCCTCGCCATCTATGCGATCCTGATCGCGCCGGTCATCGAGGAGACCGCCTTTCGTAGCTGGCTCTCGGGCCGGCCGGGCCAGCTCGCTTTCATCGGCGTGGCGGCGACGGGCGGGCTGCTCGCCTATGCGATCCTGCCAGACGGCGGCCCGCGGCTGGCGGCCATCGTCGGCACGATCTTCGCTTCCGGCATCGCCTGGGCGCTGCTCCACGAGCGACCCCCGATCGGCCTCTTCCGGCGCCATTTCGGCTGGTTCTACGCCGCCAGCACCGGTGCCTTCGCCCTGCTGCACATCGTTAACCAGTCCCAGCCGAGCGGCTGGTTCAGCGTCGTGCTGGTCCTGCCGCAGCTGCTGATCGGGCTGGTGCTGGGCTATACGAGGGTGGCGAACGGGCTGTGGTCCTCCATGCTGCTGCATGCCGGATCCAATGGCGTGGTGATCGCCCTTGTCGCCGGGCTGAGCGCCTATTCGGCCTAGAGCGCCACCGCCGTGCCGCTGACGCTGACCATCAGCATCGAGCCGTTCTGGCCCAGCACCTCGTAATCGATATCGACGCCGATCACCGCATTGCCGCCGAGCCGGCGCGCTTCCTCGGTCATCTCCTCGATTGCTTCCCTGCGCGCGCGGGCGAGCACTTCCTCATACTTGCCAGAGCGACCGCCGACGATATCGGTGATGGAGGCGAAGAGATCGCGGAACAGATTGGCGCCGACGATCACCTCGCCGGTGACGACGCCGAGATAATCCTTCACCGGACGCCCTTCGATCGCGGTGGTGGTCGAGACGATCATGCCGCTTTGCGTGTTCCCCCAGGGGCTGGCCATTCTTTTTTACTCCTTGCTGCCATAGAGCTCGCCACGACCGATAGCGCATGTCGCGCCTGCGCCAAAGCGGGCCGGAGGGGGCAAGGTATAGTGAGCGATATTGAAAGCACCGCGACAGGGGACGGCACCGGCATAGCGGCCATCCTGCGCGAATTCCCGGCCTTCCTGCGCCGCCCGCGCCTGGTGGCGCCATCGGGCCTGCGCGCCGCCGGGGCCTGGAAACGCCTTGCCGTGCTGGTGGCGCTGCAGCTTGCCGGGCTGTTCCTGGTGCTGCTGCCGCTGCTGCAGCTTTGGCAGGGGGCGTTCGGCCTGCCCTCGCCCGATGCCTATGGCGAGCTTCCGCCCGGCCTGCTGGTGCCTGTGGTGGTGCTGGTCGCCCCGGTGATCGAGGAAATGCTGTTTCGCGGCTGGCTGACGGGGCGGGTCCGCGCGCTGTGGCTGCTCGCCTGCGCGCTGGGCGCGGGCGCGTTTCTCTATGCCAGCACACAGGGGCTGCAGCCGCTGCCCGCGGGCGGCGGCATTCTTGCCCTGCTGGTGGCCGCGCCGATCGGCTGGTTCGTGCTGCGCAAGCGCGGAACGCCGGGCTGGTTCGGCGCCGCCTTCCCGGCGATCTTTTACCTGATGGCGGCGGTCTTCGCGCTTTCGCACATGATGAATTATCCGAGCTTTTCGGCGCTGGCCCTGCCGATGGTGCTGCCGCAGCTATGGGCGGCGCTGGTGCTGGGCTTCATCCGCCTGCGGATCGGCCTGCCCGCCTCCATGCTCGCCCATATCGTCTCCAACAGCGCCGCGCTGGCGCTGGCCTTGCTGGTGGGCTGACCGTCTGGCGGGCCGAGACGCGCCTAGCCGTTGACGACGCTCCCCCCATTCGGGTGCAGCACCTGCCCCGACATGTAGGAGGAATCCTCGCAGGCGAGGAACAGGAAGGCCGGCGCCACTTCGTTCGGCTGGCCCGGGCGGCCCATCGGCGTACTCTCGCCGAAATGCTCGACCTTTTCCTTCGGCGCACCACCGCTGGGATTGAGCGGCGTCCAGATCGGCCCCGGCGCCACGCCGTTCACGCGGATGCCCTCGCCAATCAGATTCTCGCTCAGCGAGCGGGTGAAGGCCGTGATCGCGCCCTTGGTGGCGCTGTAATCGAGCAGCCCGCCGGCGCCCTGATACATGGTCACGCTGGTGCAGTTCACGATCGCCGCGCCGCGTTTCAGATGCGGGCGCGCCGCCTGCACCAGATAGAACATCGCGAAGATATTGGTCTGGAAAGTGCGCTGCAGCTGTTCGGGCGTGATGTCGGTGATGTCCTTGTCCGGATGCTGTTCCCCGGCATCGTTCACCAGCACGTCGATCCGGCCCCATTTGCCGATCACCGCATCGACGAAACCCTGCGCGTGCTTGGGATCGCCCAGATCCCCGGCGGCAAGCAGCACTTCGGCCCCTTCCGCCTCGCATAATTCGCGGGTCTTCTTCGCGTCGTCATGCTCTTCGAGATAGGCGATCGCGACATCGGCGCCTTCGCGGGCATAGAGCACCGCCACGGCGCGGCCGATGCCGCTGTCTCCGCCGGTGACGATCGCCACCTTGCCTTTCAGCCGGCCCGAGCCGGGATAGCGTGGCTGCCAATGCGGCTTGGGTTCGAGGCCGGATTCGTGGCCCGGCATCCTCGGCTCTTCGGCGGTTTCTTCGATATGCGCCTTGTCGAGCGTCTGCAGATCTTCGGTCATCGTGTCGCTCCTGTGCTAAGTCGGGTTACACAGGACCAACGGGGCTGCGACGGGGGCCGTTCCGCATCCCGCCGCAGCCGTCATGCGGGTCAGCCGATGCCGAGCGCCGCCTTGTAGGTATCGAGGATGGTTTCCATCTCCGCCCGGTCGTCGGGCTTCATCTTACGCAGGCGCACGATCTGGCGCATGATCTTGGGATCGTAACCGACCGCCTTGGCCTCGGCATAGACATCGCGAATATCGTCGGCGATGCCCTTCTTCTCTTCTTCGAGGCGTTCGATGCGCTCGATCAGCAGGCGCAGGCGGTCGTCGGTGTTTTCGGCCATTACGGGCTTCTCCGGTGGATGATGGATGAGAATCGGTTGGCGGCTCGATAGCGGCCGCCCGCCGGGCCGAGAACCCGGCGGCGGAATTTTCCCCAGCCCCCGAGCGGGACCGGCTCAATCGGCCTTGTTGCGCTTCACGCTTTCATCCATCCGCGCGATCTGTTCGGGCGTGGCCTCCGTCTGGTAGCGGGCCTTCCACTCCTCCATCGGCATGCCGTGGATCAGTTCGCGCGCCGCCGCCTTGTCGCCTTCGTAACCGGCATCGCGAATCCAGTCGGCCAGGCAATTGCGGCAGAAGCCGGAGAGCCCCATCAGGTCGATATTCTGCGCATCGTGGCGATGCTGCAGGTGGCGCACGAGCCGGCGAAAGGCGGCCGCGGCCACCGCGTCGGGCAAATTGTTCAGGGGATCGCCTGTTTCGGTCATTTTATGTCCTTGTGTTGTAGCCATGGGCTGCAATAGCGTCCGCCCATGGCAAAATTCGATCCGCGCAACCGCAAGGTCAAGATCCTCGCCACTATCGGCCCGGCAAGCCGCGACCCGGATATGCTGCGGCGATTGTTCCGCGCCGGGGCCGACGCTTTCCGCTTCAACATGAGCCATGGCGACCACGCGTTCCATGCGGAGAATTTCCGCGCCGTGCGCGCTCTGGAAAAGCAATTCAACCGGCCGATCGCGATTTTGTGCGATCTTCAGGGGCCGAAACTGCGCGTCGGCACCTTTGCCGAAAAGCGCGCGATCATCCCGCATGGCAGCCGCTTCGTGCTCGACCGGGACGAGACGCCGGGCGACGCCAATCGCGTCTGCCTGCCGCATCCCGAACTGTTCAGCCTGCTCGAGCCGGGCCAGCGGCTGCTGATAAACGACGGCAAGATCCGTCTGCGGGTGATCGAGGCGGACGATCGCGAGATCATCTGCAAGGCCGAAGTGGGCGGCGTGATCTCCGACCGCAAGGGCGTCAACGTGCCCGATGCCGAGATCCCGATTCCCGCGCTGACCGAGAAGGACAAACGCGACCTTGCCTTCGCGGTGGAGAACGGGGCGGACTGGATCGGCCTCTCCTTCGTGCAGCGCCCGGAAGATCTGATCGAAGCGCGCCGCCTTATGGGCGATCGCTGCGCGCTCTGCGCCAAGATCGAGAAGCCGCAGGCGGTGAAGCGGATCGACGAGATCATCGAGCAGTCCGACGGGATCATGGTCGCGCGCGGCGATCTGGGCGTGGAACTCAATCCCGAAGACGTGCCGCCGCTGCAGAAGAAGATCGTCAACGCCACCCGCCTCAAGGGCAAGCCGGTGATCGTGGCGACGCAGATGCTCGAATCCATGATCGAGAGCCCGGCGCCGACCCGCGCCGAAGTCTCCGACGTGGCCAATGCCGTCTATGACGGGGCCGATGCGGTGATGCTGAGCGCGGAGACCGCCGCCGGCGAATGGCCGGAAGAAGCGGTCATCATGATGAACGCCATCGCCAGCAAGGTGGAGCAGGACGAGGATTACAAGCTGCGCGTCCGCCTGCTGGAAACGCCGCCCGATCCGACCGTGGCCGATGCGCTCAGCCATTCCTGCATGACCATCGCCGATACGGTGGAGCTGAGCGTGATCGCCGTGTTCACCTGGTCCGGCGGTTCGGCCCGCCGCGTGACGCGCGAACGGCCGGCCGTGCCGGTAATGGTGCTGACGCCCTCCGTGGCAGTCGCCCGGCGCGTCTCGCTGCTATGGGGCGCGCATGCGGTGGCGACCAAGGATATCGGCAGTTTCGAGGAGATGATCGGCAAGGGCAAGCGCATGGCGCTGCGCCACGGTTTCGGCGGCAAGGGTAGCCGGCTGGTGGTGATGGCCGGCGTCCCCTTCGGCGTTTCCGGCGCGACCAATTTGCTGCATGTCGTGACCGTGGAAGGCGACGAGCTGGAGAAGCACGGGGGCTAGGGCCCAACCCGCTCTCAGGGCAGGACGGACCAGCCCACGGCCAGGGTGGCGGCCAGCACCAGCGTGCTGGCCAGCAGCGACAGCGCGGAAATCCGGCCCGCCGACCGGGCATAGGCCAGCGTCACGCCGATCTTCACCGCCATATTGGCCACCACCGTGCCGCCGATCGCCAGCGCGGCAAGGTCGGCGGAAATGATCGAAGCAGGCAGGCCGCCCGCCGTGACGATCGAGGCGTCCACGTCGAAGGCCCCCATCAGGAACAGCAGCACCGCGATCCCTTCCCCGCCATATCGCGCCTCCGCCCAGCGCGCGACCACCGCCGCGACCGCTATGAAGGCCACGAAAGCGAGCGCGGGCAGCAGCGCTATCGGATTGCGGGGCGGCGTGTCGCGCTGCTCGCCCGAGGCCTTGCGCAGCAGCCAGAACCCGCCCGCCGCCTGGACCGCCAGCGCCGGCAGGATCAGTTCCGCGAAGGGCACCAGCAGGCGCGGAGCGAGGATCGCCACCAGCACGATCACGCGCAGATACATGACCGCGCTGGCCAGCGCGATCCCGGCCGACGCCGTGTCGTCATGCCCTTCCGCGCCGATGCGCTGCGCCAGCGACTGGGTGACGGCGGTGGAGGAATAGGCACCGCCGATCACCGCCGTCGCCACCGTCCCGTGGCGCGCGCCGAACACCCGGTTGGCGACATAGCCGGCGAAGGACAGCCCGGTGACGAGCACCACCACCCACCAGAGATTGGTCGGATTCCACGCCTGGTACGGGCCCATCGCCCGGTCGGGCAGGAAGGGAAACACGCCGAGCGCGATAATGGCGAACCGCGCCATCCCCTTCACATCCGCTTCGGAGAGGCGCTCCACGAAATGGTGCGTGGCCTCGCGGAGGGCCAGGATCAGCACGATCATCGCCGCCAGCGCCAGCGCTACCCCGACGCTGCCCATGCCGGCAAGGAACCCTGTGGCCAATATGAGGAGTGCGGTGATCCCGCTGGTCGCATCGCGCTTGTCGCGCATCTGCCAGCCATAGCCGGCGGCAAGGATCGCCGCCCCGGCCACCATGATCGCCGCCCCGGCAACCGCCTGCCCTTCGGACGACAGCAGCCCGGCAATGCCGCCAAGCAGCCCGAGCAGAGAAAATGTCCGGATCCCCGCCACCCGCGTGCCGGGCTGGAGATCGCGCAGGGACCAGCCGCGCTCGACCCCCGCCAGCGCCCCCACCGCCAGCGCGCCCGCCAGCCTGATCGCCTGCTCGTCCAATTCCATGAGCGCTCATAACCGAAGCGCAATCAATGCGGCAATCGCCGCCGGGGAACCGCCCGAAGCGGCCAAGCGCGGACGATGCGCTGCGGATTTGTGGAATGTTCCCGTGGGAAATGGAGCGGGCGAGGCGATTCGAACGCCCGACCCCAACCTTGGCAAGGTTGTGCTCTACCCCTGAGCTACGCCCGCTCACTTGGCGCTCCCCGGAACCGGCGGCTCCGAGTGGGGAGGCGCGCGACTAGCACCGGGTCCGCTGGCCCGCAAGAGGAAAAAGGGCTCTTCGCGCAACGCCCGCACATGCCCTTCACAAATGCGCCCAAAGGTCCACATTGGGGCGAATCCGAACGCGACAACAGGAGCGCACCCTTGGCAAGCATGGGCCTCAATATCGACGAGCAGAAAGCGGTCGAAAAATTCCGCAAGGAGGTGGTCGACCCCTCGCGCGACAAGCTCGTCATCCTCGATTTCTGGGCCGAATGGTGCGGGCCGTGCAAGGCGCTCACCCCGGTGCTGGAAAAGGTCGCCGCCGATTATGCCGACAAGGGCGTGATCCTGGCCAAGCTTAACGTGGACGAGGAACAGTTCATCGCCGCGCAGTTCCAGGTGCGCTCCATCCCCACCGTCTATGCCATCTTCCAGGGCCAGCCGGTGGCGGACCTGACGCCGGCGCGCAGCGAATCGCAATTGAAGCAGATGCTCGACCAGCTGCTGGAGAAGCTGCCGGTGCAGGCCGGCGCCGGCGACGAGGGGCAGCAGCCCGATCTCGAACAGCTGGTGGGCATGGGCGAGCAGCTTCTGGCCGAAGGCGATGCCGAACGCGCGGCCTCCGTCTTCATGCAGATCGCGCAGATGGCGCCCGACAATCCCGGCGTGCAGTCCGGGCTGATCCGCGCGCTGCTCGCGGCCGGCCACAAGGAGGAGGCGCAGGCCGTCTTCGACGCGCTGACCGACGAGCTGAAGGCCGATCCCGTGGTCGCCCAGGCCGGCAGCGCGCTGGAACTGGCCGGCAGCGATGTGGACGACAGCGAGCTGCAGGCGCTGCGCGCCGCCGCCGCCGAACGCCCGGCCGATATGGATGCGCAATTCGCCTTCGCGCAGGCCGCCTTCGCCGCCGGATCGCGGGACGAGGCCGCCGACGCGCTGTTGAAGATGATCGAGGCCGATTCCGCCTGGAACGAAGGCGCGGCCAAGGCCAAGCTGCTGCAGATCTTCGAAGCCGTCGGGCTGGAGGACCCATGGGTCGCCGCCCAGCGCAGGCGCCTGTCGCTGCTGCTGTTCGGGTGAACGTGGCGACCTCGCGGCTCTCGATCTTTCCACTGTCCGGGGCGATCCTGTTCCCCGGCCTGCAATTGCCGCTCCACATCTTCGAACCGCGTTACCGCGCGCTGGTGGGCGACGCGCTGGCGCGCGACCGGCGCATCGCGATGATCCAGCCGCAGGGCCCGGAAGAGGGCGCGCCGCTTTTCAGCGTCGGCTGTGTCGGCCGGATCGAGGATGTCGAGGCGCTGGAGGACGGGCGCTATAATATCGTGCTGGAGGGCGAGACGCGCTTTCGCCTGCGCCGCGAGCTGGATGTGAACACGCCGTTCCGCCAGGTCGAGGCCGAGCTGATCGCCGATCGCGAGCACGAGACGCTGAGCCTGGGCGAACGTGCCGGCTTCGAGCAGGAAGCGCGCACTTTCGCCGATCGGCAGGGCTATTCGATCGACTGGGATTCGGTCGCCCGGCTCGACGATGCCTCGCTGATCAACGGCGTCAGCCAGATCGCGCCGTTCGACGCCGCGGCCAAGCAGGCGCTGCTGGAAACGCCCGACCTGGCCGCGCGCTGCGAATTGCTGGTGCAGCTGATGGAATTCTTCGGCCGCAGCGATCCCGACGAGGAGCGGGTGACGCTGCAATAGCGCCCCGCGCCAGACCCGCCCTAGAGGAAGCTGCCTTTCACCCCGTCGATCACGAACTGAATCGCCAGCGCCGCCAGCAACACGCCGAGCAGGCGGGTGACCACCGCTTCCACGTCATTGCCGAACAGCTTCATCAGCGGCGTCGCCGCCAGCAGGGCGGCGAGCGTGAGCAGCATCACCGATGCCAGCGCCACCAATATCGCCAGCGTCTGCTCGGTCCCTTCGGCGCGCGCCATCAGCAGCATGATCGAGGCGATCGCGCCCGGCCCGGCCAGCATCGGCATGGCCATGGGGAAGACCGAGACGTCCTCTATCTCCGGCGTGGCGCGGATCTTCTCGGCCCGTTCCTCGCGCCGCTGGGTGCGCTTTTCGAACACCATTTCCAGCGCGATCAGGAACAGCATGATGCCGCCGGCGATGCGGAAGGAATCGAGCTGGATATGCAGCGCGCCCAGCAATTGTTCGCCGAACAGCGCGAAGACCAGCAGGATGGCGGTAGCGATCACCGTGGCGCGGATCGCCATCATGCGCTGCTGGCGCGGCGTGGCTTCGGCCACCAGCCCGGCATAGATCGGCGCGCAGCCCGGCGGGTCGATCACCAGGAACAGCGTGACGAAAGCGGAAAGGAAGACCTCGATCACGGCTGCTGCCCGGAAGAGGGCACGGCTTCCTCGATGACCGGGCGCATCTCGCCCTTATCGGCCGACCAGACGGTGAAGCTGCGCACCGCCGGATCGCCGGCGATCAGGAAGGTCCAGGCCAGCGTGCCGTCCTTGGAATGGCGGATATTGCGCCCCTCGATGCTCGGAAGAGGCGGAGCCGCCGCGCCGCGCGCCGGGCAATCGGCCACATTGCCGGGAATGGCGAGCGGGGCTTTCTCGGCCGTCTCGGTCGGGAAGCCGAAATCGAAGATCCATTTATATTCGGTGCCGCGATCGCGTTCCCACACCGTGTAGAAGGTGCCGACCTCGCCATCGGGGGACTGGTAGCCGCCGCGCGTCACCGCCAGCGACCCGTCGCAGCTCGACCAGACGGCATGCGGTCTCCAGGTCATCGCCTGCGGCGGGTCCTTCTGCTGCTTGAGCCAGGGTTTCGCATCGATAGCGCCGTGGCGCCCGAAGATCAGCGCGTTGGACGCTGCATAATCCTCGAAGGCGGTCCACTGCCCATCTTCCTGCGCGGCCTGGGCGAAGGCGAATTCGGTGGCGACGATCCTGCTCGGATCGGCGCGCAGCTCCAGCTCCCGCCCCGCGCCGCGGCGCATGCCGGGGCCGGAGGAGCAGGCCGCCAGCGCCAGGCAGGCGAGCGCCGCCACTGCCCATGGCCGCCGGGTCATCCGTCTGTCTCCCGGCCTAGGCAATGCCCACCAAGATGCGCATGAGGATCTGGATGCCGATGATGAGCACCAGCGGCGAGAAATCGATCGCGCCGGTATCGGGCAGGATCTTGCGGATCGGCCGCAGCAGCGGATCCATCAGCGCATTGATCGAGCTGTAGACCTGCATCAGGAAATGATTGCTGGAATTCACGACATTGAACGAGAACAGCAAGCCGATCACGAACTGGACGATCACGAGCATCACGATCGCATTCACGATGATGCCGAGAACACCGATAAGGGTAATCAAGATTCCGTTCCTCTCGCTGCCTTCACGGGGCTGCCTAGCCTAGCGCGGGGAGGCGCATCAAGCGCCACCCGAATTGTCGGACCGCTCAAGCAGTTCGACGAAGGTGCTCATCTGCAAGGTCCAGCGAAGCTGATCGGCCGTCGCCCCGGGCACGTCGTTCGCCCGGCGCAGGGTCAGCGTGCCGGGCATTGCCTGCCCGCCGATATTGGCGGCATCGGAAAGCTCGGCCTCGACCGTGCAGTAAAGCGAACCGGCCGCGCCTTCGACCTGCGGCTCCTTGGGCGCGAAGATCGGCTGCTGGTAAGTGGCGAAGCGCCCAGCCAGCCGCTGCGCGTCGATCGCCTGATCGTTCCACACCAGCGCGGCGCGGGCGAATTCGCGGGTGGAGACCGCATCGAAATAAAACTGCGCGACCGTCGCGCAGTCCTTGTTCGACAGCGCGGGGAAATCGGCGACCGTGGGAGCTGGCGTGGCGCTGGCTTGCGGAGCGGGGGTCGCTTCCGGCGTGGGTGTCGCGTCAGGCGCATCCTCGGCAGCCGGCTCGTCGCCGCCCGAACAGGCCGCCAGCAGGCCGAGCGCGACCAGCGGTGCAACCGCCCTCATGCCTCTTCCGCCCGCACCAGCGTGCCCGCACCGCGCGAGGTGAAGAATTCGAGCAGCATCGCATGCGGCACGCGCCCATCCAGCACCACCGCCGCCTCGCAGCCGGCCTCCACCGCTTTCACGCAGGTTTCCAGCTTGGGGATCATGCCGCCGCTGATCGTGCCGTCATCCTTCAGCCTTGCGATATCGGCCGGGGTCAGGTCGGTCATCAGCTCCCCCTGCTTGTCGAGCACGCCGGGCACGTCGGTCAGCAGGAACAGCCGCGCCGCGCCCAGGGCGGCGGCGATCGCGCCGGCCATGGTGTCGGCGTTGATATTGTAGGTCTGGCCTTCCTTGTCCGCGCCGATCGGGGCGATGATCGGGATCATGCCGGCCTTGCTCGCGGTTTCGAGGATCGTCGTATCGACCAGCGCGGGCTCACCCACGAAGCCGAGATCCACGGCCTGTTCGATATTGCTGTCCGGATCCTTGGTCGTGCGGCTGACCTTGGTGGCGGTGACGAGACCGCCATCCTTGCCGGAAATGCCCAAGGCCTTGCCGCCGGCCTGGGCCAGCCAGCCGACCAGTTCCTTGTTGATCGCGCCGGACAGGACCATTTCGGCCACTTCGGCGGTCGCCTTGTCAGTCACCCGTAGCCCGTCCACGAATTGGGATTCGACGCCGAGCTTCTTCAGCATGGCGCCGATCTGCGGCCCGCCGCCATGCACCACCACCGGATTGATGCCGACCGCCTTGAGCAGCACGATATCCTCGGCGAAATCGCGCGCGGCCTTCGGGTCGCCCATGGCGTGGCCGCCATATTTGACCACGAAACTGCGCCCGGCATAGCGCTGGAAATAGGGGAGGGCCTCGATCAGCGTCTCCGCCTTGGCGAGCATCTGCTTGTCCTGCGACGCGGTCATGGCCGTGGGCCTTAGCGGCTCGCCCGCACACTGCAAAGCCAGTCCTTCACCCGTTCCGCTTTGGCCGGGCCTGGTGTAGCCCGGCGCAATCGAATTTCCCGGGAACACGGCATGAAACGCAAACTCTACGAAGACCTGCTCGAACCGCTCGAACTCGAACTGGTGGCGATGGCGCGATGGGCCAGGGCCAAGAACGAACGGATCTGCGTGCTGTTCGAAGGGCGCGACACCGCCGGCAAGGGCGGCACGATCAAGGCCATCGCCGACCGGATCAATCCGCGCCAGTGCCGCACCGTGGCGCTGCCCAAGCCGACCGAGCAGGAGCTCGGCCAATGGTATTTCCAGCGTTACGTGCCGCATCTGCCCTGCGCGGGGGAGATCGTGCTGTTCGACCGCAGCTGGTACAACCGCGCCGGGGTGGAACGGGTGATGGGCTTCGCCAGCGATGCCGAGATCACCGCCTTCCTGCACCAGGCCCCGATCTTCGAACGGCTGCTGGTGGATGACGGCATCCGCCTGTTCAAATACTGGCTGAGCTGCGACCAGGAACACCAGGAGGAACGCTTCGAGGAACGGCTGGATGATCCGCTCAAGCGCTGGAAGCTCTCGCCGATCGATGCCGCCGCGCGCAGCCGCTATGACGACTACACCGCCGCGCGCGAAGCGATGTTCGCCGCCACCAACACGCCTCATGCGCCCTGGACCGTGGTCGATTTCAACGACCAGAAACACGGCCGGCTGACGCTGATCCGCGACCTGCTCGACCGGCTGCCGGAAACCTTCGTGCCCGAACAGAAGGTCGACTGGCCCAAGCTCGGGCACAAGCCGCTGCACGAGGATTTCGAATCGCTGAAGCCGATTCGGGCCTATCCCCTGCCCGACGAATAGAGGCCTGCGCGCGCCGGTCGGTTGGCGCTTTTCCCGGGGGCCGCGCGGCAAAGATTAACCACAGATAAACCCTGCATTAACGATGCCGGATGCGGCTCCTCCTGCCGTTTTCGGCGCGCCTTCCGTCGCAATCCCGGTCGCCAAAATCCGTTTCGCTTCGTTCCCTTGCCGTCCCCCCAACGGTCAGAGGACCCTGAAAAATGCTCAAGACCACTCGTTTGATTGCTCCGTCGCTGGCAGCCCTGCTGCTGGCCGGCGCCACCGCCGCCTCCGCGCAGCAGGTTCCGCCGCCGCCCCCGCCAGACGCGCCTCCGCCGCCCCCGGCGGACGATCCGCTGCCCCCGCCTCCGCCGCCGGCCCCCGACACGCCGCCTCCGCCCCCGCCGCCGAGCGACGTGGAGACGGTGGATCCCGACACCACGCCTCCGCCGGAGGATGAGTGGACCGAGGATGACCAGGACAGCGAGGACGAGGCCACCACCACCGAGACTCCCGATCCGGAAACACCGGACGATCCGCAAACTCGCTGAAGGCAGCCGGGCCACGGCCCGGCACGGCCCTTCAGGTCGCAGAAGGGCGGCGGGTTTCCCCGCCGCCCTTTTTCCTGCGCATCGCGCGATTTATCCGGCGGCGCTCAGGCCGCTGCCTGTTCGCCCTGCAGCATGCGGCGCAGGACGCGCACGCGTTCACGCTCGGCAGTCATGTCATGCTCGGGATGCGCTTCGATCCGGCCGAGCAGCACACGCAATTCCTTGCGCCGGTCTTCCATCGTCGTTTCGTGCATGGGACACTCCTCTCTCGTCATTCCCAAGGGAATGACGTTCGGAATGCGCCGCCGGTTCCCGCTCAGTTGCTCTTGTCGAGCGCCCAGGGATTGACGTGATGGTGCTGTTCCGGCGCAGGCTTGGACTGTTTGGCATTGTCGGCCGCGGGCACGGTGCAATAGGCGGTCAGCAACACGCCTCCAGCCCAGAACAGCGCACGCCAGCGGCTGCGGAATACGGCCTGATACTTGTTGAACATGCCGGTAAGGATCGCACGGCGCAGGTTAAGGCGGGTTTTACGCCTGTCCGACATTTCGCGCGCGCCCCTCACCACCCGGTTTAGGCCCGCATCGCTGTTTCCCCTTAATTGTTCGCAGGCGCAGCGTGCGGCATAATCGCGCACATGGCCGAGCAACTATACGACGAGATCGGATACCGCCGCGGCTATCGCCGCCGGAACAATGTGTGGCGTGAGCTGCGCTGGTTCGTCCCCGCTTTGGTGGCGCTGCCGCTGGCCGCCGGAACGCTGGCCTCGCTCCGCATCGCGCCGCCTGCGAGCAGCGCCGCGGCGATCCTGGCGCCGGCGGGCGATAGCGAGGCCGGGCGTTTCCAATTGTGCAGCGATCGCCAGCAGCCGACCTGCATCGTCGATGGCGACACGATCTGGTACGATGGCAGCGCGATCCGCATCGCCGATATCAACGCGCCGGAGATGGGCTCCGGCGCCTGCCGCAACGAGGCGCGCATGGGCCGCCGCGCGGCGGCACGGCTGGGCGAATTGCTCAATGCCGGCCCCTTCACCCTCAGCCGCAACACGGACGGCGCCGATCGCGACCGCTATGGCCGCCTGCTCCGCACGATCAGGCGCGACGGCAAGAGCCTCGGCGCGGTGCTGGTGGAGGAAGGCCTGGCCGAAGACCCGGCCGGCTTCCGCCGCAGCTGGTGCTGACCGCGCCGCGCAGGCCCGCGGATTAACGCCCGATAAACACGCTCCTTCCGCCGTCCGGCGGGTGCGGCTGGTCGCGAAATGCGGAGCCGGGAGGCGTCTCATGCGTCGGTGCCGAACAAGGCACGAATGCATGAAAGGATGCCCAATGAAACGGATCGCAACCCTCTCGCTCGCTGTGGCGCTGGCCACGGGCGCGACCGCCGCGCAGGCGCAGCTCGCCGGAACGGTGGCCGGCGGCGTCGGCACCTCGCTCGACCAGACCACCGGCAATGTGACCGGCAGCGCCAGCGCGGACACCAGCGGCGTCGGCAATTCGCTGGGCGACGTCACCACCCGCACTTACGATTCGGCGCGGCAGGCGCAAGACGAGGCCGCGAGCCGGGCGGCGGATGCGCAGCAGCGGGCCGGCGACGCGCTGCAAGAAACGCGCGAGCAGGCCGAGGCCAAGGCCGAACAGGCCACCGAACCGCGCAGCTACAGCACCGATGTGGACGGCAGCGCCAGCGCCGACGATAGCGGCGCCAGCGCCTCCGCCGGTGTCGGCGTGACGGCGGATACCGATCCGGAGGAATGACCTCCGCCATCCGGCGCGCAGGCGCCGGGCCGGATCGATCGGGAAGGGCGGCCGCCGCAGGCCGCCCTTCTTGTTAGTCTAGGCTACGGCGCGGCATCCTCCATCGCAGCGGCGGCGGCTTCTGCGGCGTCCTGCACTAAGCCCGCTGGATTGGATTCATCATCATCGCCGCCGAGCAATCCGAGTTCACGCTGCATTATCCGGTTCCACGGCTCGTTCGGTCCGGCCAACTGGCGTTCTATGTCGGTCGCCATGAGCTGTGCGACCGGATCGTCCATACGGGCGCGCAGCCCGTCTCGCTCGCTCTCCAACAGCGCCTTGCTCTCTTCGCCCCCCAGCGCCGCGGCGCGGACATAGAGCTCCGTCAGGCGCACCCAGGGAGCATCGGGCCCAGGCACATCCTCGGCCCAACGGCTGAACGGGCCGCCTGAGGGGCGCCACTCCCCGTCCTGCTGATTGAGGAAGAACAGTGCCGTCGTGCCGAGCGGAAAGAAATAGCGAATGCAGGCGCCGATATAGCTCACCGGATGCGCGCTTTCGAATTCATAGGGATTGCTGAGTACGCCGTAATACGCCGTCTCCCCGCTCGCCAGCACCAGGCCGGCAATGTGCAAGTCGGCATCCGGCATAGTGCCCTTGATCGCCTTGAGCGGATGGATGGTGAGCGTGCCGGCAATCGGATCCTCGCCCTCCGCGTCCGCACCGGTCACGCGGCCGAGCAAGATCGTCTGCGCCCCTTCGGCGAGTTCGAGATTGGTCGGCACGCGATAATCGTCCACCACCGAGCAGGCTGCGGCGGGAAGCGGCGCGGCGGCGAGCAACAAGGCGGCGGCGAATGGAATGCGCATTGGGGATTGTCTCCTATACGCACCTGATTAGCATCCCGTGCGGCTTGCCACATCCCGAATATGCGCCCCCGCCGCCCCTTCTGCCGCGGCGCACAATCGGTTATCATGCGCGGGCCCAGCAAGGGAGGCACGCATGGCCAGCACCCCGCCCGCAACCACTGCCCGCCCGTTTCAGATCGGCCCGGTCGATATCGGCCTCGCGCCCGAAAAGCTGTGGCAGGCGATCAACCCGGTCACCTGGTTCGTGAATGCCGAACAGGTCGGGCTGATCAACATTTCCATCGGCGACACCAAGCACCCGGAGCTGGAGCGCGAGATCCTCGACGAGGTCGGCTCCTATGGCCGCCAGCTCGGCCATATCGGCGATGTGCTGGAAGTGCTGATGAGCCTGATCGACCGCGACGGGCTCAAGCCCGAACAGCGCGACACGTTCGAAGTGCTGGAGGGCGAGCTGGCGAAGATCCGCCAGATCAAGCGCAAGCGGCTCGCCTAGGGCGGAGCGCGCCCCGCCGCGCCGCCGCTGGAACACCTGGAACACTGTCCTGAGCGCAAAAATCCGCCCTCCGCGCGAGGCCTTGCGGGCGATTCGGAAAGGGCGGTTCGGGCGGCCATAGAGCGAGCCTGCAGCGCCGCGCGGATAGTAGGAAAGAATGTGCCGCACCGGCCCTTTTGGGCGATTGACAGGCTTGCCGCGATGGCCGACTTTTTGGCGGATTTGCAGCGGTCGGGGGGCCAGGCGCAGTGCGATATCGGCAATCGGCAACACGGTGGTGGAAGGGCACGTTCGGCACAGGCGCGGGGCGCGCAGGGCGGCTGCGCCCGCTCCGCCTTCCGGCGGCTGTGCTGGTTTCGGCGCTGCTCGGATCGGCCATCGCCCATGCCGCGGGCGGGCTCTCGGCGGACAGTCTCGATGTCGATGGCTTCAATTACGAAACCGAACTGAAGGCGCTGTTCCTCGGCGATTTCGACAATTCCCGGCTCAAGCCGGACGACATGCGCTTCTCCGTGCTGCTGAGCGGCTATATCAACGGCTTCTCGCGCCAGTGCGAAGCCTATTTGCCGAAGGACGCGGTGGAGATCACCGAAAGCCGCTGCGTGGAGGAAAGCACGCCGGTCAATATCTACGGCAACCCGGTGGGGGCGACGACCTGCAGCCGCTATGAGAGCTTCGGCACGGGCCGCTATGCCGATCCGGAGCTGATGAGCCTGTCCTCCCAGCTCGAATCCCAGCTCGTGCCGGGCATGCTGTCCGACGCATTCGGCCTGTCCGGCCGCGACCCGCTGGAATCGCCGCGGCAGATGGCCGATGTCGCGCTGTCCTTCGGCGATGACATGACCGCGCTGTTCCAGCGCAATGCCTGCGGCGGGGAAGGCATCAAGCGGTTGCAGGCCAATATCGAGCGGTTTGCGCAAGGCCAGCCGCCCTTGCGCCTCGCCAGCGGCGCGACGCTGGCCAGCAGCCGCGCGCAAACCGGCGCGGGCGGCCCCTTCGTCGATTCCGACTATGCCAAGCTGGTGGACGCGCTGATCACCGAGAACGCGCAGGGATGGATGCTCAACCGCTATGTGCTCGGCAGCGCCTCGGGCGTATCGGTGCTGAGCCGCGACAGCGATGGCCGCCCGGCGCAGCTGCGCGCGAATTACCAGTTCGACACATTCGGCAACCGCTCGGCCGGATCGGTGCTGCTCTCCTTCAAGGACGGCCTGCCCGACTGCCTCTATTTCGCCGACGCCCCGCAAGTCTGCCGCCTGCCCAGCCGCCGGATCATCACCGCCTATGAGAAGGGCGAGTATCGGTAACTGTCCGGGTTTCGCGCGCTTGCGGCTCCGCGCCCACCCCTAACCCCTCCCGCAAGCGGGAGGGGGACACGTAGCGCCATCTTTTCTCCTCCCGCCTGCGGGAGGGGCCGGGGGTGGGCAAAAGCGAAAGGCCAGATGCCAAACTGGAAACCCCGCGACACGGCGCGCGCCCGCCAACTGCGCCGCGCGGCCACGCCGGCGGAGCAGCTGCTCTGGCGCTATCTTGCCCGCAGCCAGCTCGGCGCGAAATTCAGCCGGCAGATACCGCTCGGCCCGTTCTTCGCCGATTTCCTCTGCCGTGAGCTGAAGCTGGTGGTGGAGTGCGACGGCATCTCCCACGATCGCGAGCCCGAACGCGACGCCAGCCGCGATCGCTTCATGCAAGCCGAAGGCTACCGCGTGCTGCGCTTCACCAATGCCGATGTGCTCGGCAATACCGAAGGCGTAATCGCCGCGATCCGGATGGAGATCGAACGCCTGCGGAATGCCGGATCAAGCCACTGACCAGCCCTCCCGCGAGCGGGAGGGCCGCGAGACTTGGGCTTGCACAGCAGGCCCTAGTCGCAGCGGGGTGGGCCCACCGCCGCCAGCGCGACCTTACGGCCGCGCCCCCACCCCTAACCCCTCCCGCCTGCGGGAGGGGGACTTGCGTCACCCCTATTCTTCTCCCCTCCCGCTCATCCTGAGCCTGCCGAAGGAGGGAGGGGCCGGGGGTGGGCCGTTCCCCTTCTCAAGCCAGCCCTCACCGCCACCGTTCACAGGCCACGCCGTCGCCGTCCCGGTCGAGCGGCGGGCGATAGCCGGGCTGGCCGATACGGATCGGCGCGGCCCCGGCGGCGCGCGCGGCGTCGCAATTGCGGTAATAGACATTGGCGGAGGCGGTCGGCGCGGCATGGGCGGAGGGCGCATAGTCCTTCGCCCAGATATTGCTGGAGGACATGTAGCGCTGCGGCTCCTCCTCCCGCATCAGCCGCTGGAGGCCATGCATCTCGGGCATGCCGAACATGGCGACAAAGGCGAGGCCGCCAAGGATCCCGATCAGGGCGATGTCGCGCACCTGTCCCATGCGCGGGATTGTGTGCGATTGGGGTTAGGAAGAGGTGAAGGCTTATTGCCGTATCTATTATTAAACCTTCTCTTAGACTTGCCAATGTATCGTGATAACTGAATAAAGCATCTCTGCTTGTGCCAAGCTAAGAGGGGGCTGGCATGTCTTCATTACCGAATGGCATCACGAGGGGTGAGCGCGCGCGCCTGTTTCCGATTCTTTCGGAGCGCTCGATGGAGGGACGAACGCTCTCCATTCTTCTGGCCACTTTAGTTCAAGTCCGGCCTTTTGCCGCAACGCTTTTGGGGCGGCTGGGAAAAAGGGTCGGCACACAATCGAAAGTTCGCGCGTTCACGGAAGTTTGCTTCAAAAGCACGCCCGACCAAGCGGCTGATCGACCGGACGGCTTGATCGTGCTGGACACCAGTCGCACCACATGGACCGCATTGGTCGAGGCAAAAGTGCGGAAAACCGAACTGACCGCGGAACAACTCGGACGCTATCTCAAACTAGCCAAGGCGAACGGGATCGACGCGGTCATCACGCTGTCGAATCAGTTTTCCTCGGTCCCGCATCATCACCCGGTGAATGTCGCGGTGCCCAAAGGCGTCGAACTCTATCACCTCTCGTGGATGCAGGTACTCACTGACGCCTTTCTGCTCCTCAACGAAGGTGTCGACGACGACGATCAGGCTTATATTCTAAATGAATTCAAGCGGTTCATCTCGCATGAGAGCGCGGGTGTTGAGAGCTTTACGCAAATGCCTCCTGCTTGGAGCGACGTAGTTTCCGCCGTGCAGACCAACGGTAACGTGCTCGTCGGACATGCGCGTGAGGTGGTCGGTGCCTGGCATCAGGAATGTAACGATCTCAGTCTTATCTTCTCGCGACAGATCGATGCCAGCGTGACCCAACGGCTCACTCGAGCACAAGCCGCCGACCCCAATGAACGCATTTCAGATGGCATCGAAGAACTGCGCGGTACGCATGTCTTGTCTGTTGAATATGGAATCCCCGACGCTGCAGCCCCACTGAAGGTTTGTGCCGATCTTACGAGACGGACAATCTCGATCTCGATGTATCTCGGCGCACCGCAGGACAAACAGCGCGCATCAGCGAGGGTCAACTGGCTGCTTAGGCAGTTGCCGAAGACCGACACGAATGGTCTCTATGTTCGCGCCCAATGGCCGGGCGCTTCGCCATGGACTCAGATGGCGCTGGCGGATGCCCATGCCGACAGTGGCGCGCTTTATGCGGACAAGGGCAGCATGGCACTCCTCGGTTTCGAGGTGGTCAGTGTGATCGACCTCGGCCACCGCTTCAGCCAGCGGCAGACCTTCATCAAGGAACTGGAGGATGCCGTTCCCGACTTCTGGGAGCGGGTGGGGCAGAACCTGCAGGCATGGGTGAAGCCAGCGCCGAGAGTGAAGGAAGAACGATCAGAGCCTGAGGCAGTCAGCCCATCAGCGCTTTCCGACTGAATAAGGCCGCCAACAAATATCCGAAGGAGAGGAAGGAGGCGTTGCTTCCTTCCGTCACTCCGCCGCTTCAGGCTCCCCGCTATCGCCGAACAGCCCCGGGCCGTCATCCTCGGCGTCGTTGGCCTCTTCGCCCTTCTTCGCCTTGTTGCGCTTGTCGAAGCTGGACCAGACGTCGTTCCAGTTGCCGCGCGTGGCGGCCTTGGAATATTCGGTGGCGCGGGTTTCGAAGAAATTGGCGTGCTCCACGCCGTTGAGCAGCGGGGCGAGCCAGGGCAGCGGGTGGTCGTCCACCATATAGATTGCCGGCAGGCCGAGCTGGCTCAGCCGCCAGTCGGCGATGTAGCGGATATAGCGCTTGATTTCCTTCGCCGTCATGCCGGGCACCGGGCCCTGCTCGAAGGCGAGATCGATGAAGGCATCCTCCAGCCGCACCGTCTTCTGGCACATGTCCATGATGTCTTCCTTGACCGCACGGGTCAGGCAGTCCCGCTCGGCGCAGAAGGCGTGGAACAGGCGGGTGATGCCTTCGCAATGCAGGCTCTCGTCGCGCACGGACCAGCTGACGATCTGGCCCATGCCCTTCATCTTGTTGAAGCGCGGGAAGTTCATCAGCATGGCGAAGCTGGCGAAGAGCTGCAGCCCTTCGGTGAAGCCGCCGAACATGGCCAGCGTGCGGGCGATATCCTCGTCCGTATCGACGCCGAACTGCTGCAAATAATCGTGCTTGGCCTTCATCTCCTCATATTCGAGGAACATGCCATATTCGCTTTCGGGCATGCCGATCGTGTCGAGCAGATGCGAATAGGCGGCGATGTGGATCGTCTCCATGTTGGAGAAGGCGGCCAGCATCATCTTCACTTCGGTCGGCTTGAACACGCGGCCGTATTTCTCGTGGTAGCAATCCTGCACTTCCACGTCGGCCTGGGTGAAGAAGCGGAAGATCTGGGTGAGCAGGTTGCGCTCGTGATCGGAGAGCTTCTGCGCCCAGTCGCGGCAATCCTCGCCCAGCGGCACTTCCTCGGGCATCCAGTGCACCTGCTGCTGCCGCTTCCAGAACTCATAGGCCCACGGATATTCGAAGGGCTTGTAGGTCTTGCGGGCTTCGAGCAGCGACATGTTGTGTCTCCGTGGGTGCTGGTGGCGAACCTCCGATATAGGGAATCATGCCCGCGATTCGATAGCAAGCGCTATCGATTGGGCGGGGATAAACGGAAATTTACCACGGCCTTCCTTCAGACCAAGAGCATGAGTACGGCGAGCAAACCGAACACGATAGCCAGCGCCGCGAGAAAGCCGAGCGTCGCCTCTCGCGGGACCTCCGACGTGGCGAGAAAGCCCTCCCCGTCTTCCGGTTCTGCCGGTGGATTGTTCAACCGCCGCCACAACGCCGTCAGGGCGCCAAGGATGCCCACGCCGATCAGGGCATAGCTCACCCAGTTTTCAAACCAGCTGCCCGCCAACCAGATCGACCCGCCCCCGACAAGCGCCCCGTAGACGACTTCTCGCGCGAGTTGAGGGAGATCGAGTGGCTCCGGCTCATCATCGTCGAGCGAATCGAACGAACGAGGCGCTTCCAGCGCGACAAGCCGATTGCGTTCCTGCCGCCGGCGGTGCCAGCTTCGCTTCGCACGCGGCCAGAATGCGACACCCGCCGGCACGGCCGCGCAGAGCACGGCTGTCACCCATGCGAAAACGGGGACCGGGGGCAAGCTGGCGATGGCCTCGAACATGACGCGAGAGGCTGTGGGCAGCGAGCGCGCTCGTCAAGCCAGTGAGGAACATGCGGCGCGGGCCGCGGCGCGGCTCAGCCCTGGCGGTTGATCAGGCCCGAACGGCGCAGCAGCTCGAGCACGGCCAGCACCAGCAGGATCGGCGTGGACCACAGCCAAGTCATCAGCGCCGCTTCCACCCAGCCGCGATTGTCGGACAGATGGCCGCTGCAGGTGAAGACCTGCACCAGGCTCTGCGGCGTGCAGGTGGAAGGCCAGGTGGCGCGCGAATAGAGATAGAGGCCGAGTATCAGCCAGCCCGCCTGCGCCAGATAGAGCGCAAAGTAACGGGTCACGCCGATCTCGGCGTGGCCGAACTGGCTGGTGATTTTCCGTCCCCTCGTGCTCATGCCTGCGGGCATAGCCGGAAGAGGGTAAAGAAAGTGCTATCCGGCGCCGGAAATACCCCTTGCCCGGATCACTTCCAGAACAGCCCGCCGCGCAATTTGCGCGCCTTGCGGTTGGTCCACATCCGCCAATACATCCACAGGCCGGAGACCGAGAAGAACAGCAGCGCCAGGCCAGACATGATCGAGATCGCGGTGCCGACCGGCCCGAAGGTCTCGCCCGAATGGAGGTGGTGGAAGAAGCCGACCCATGACCGCATCCCCGAACTCGGCCCGCGCGGCGGCATGCAGCGCCAGCCTTCGGGGCATTCGAAACCCGGCGGCGGCGCGGCGGCGCTGGCGGCACCGGCGGCCTGGGGGGCGGGCTCTCCCGCCGGCCACAGCGCCGTCACCTGGCTGGCGAGCCCGGTGCCGGCGATCCACAGCATGAATATCCCGAAAAACACCGACAGCCAGCGATGCCATTTGCGCATACCCGATTTCCCTACTCTTGCGGTTGGAGCTGACCGCCACGATGGGGCCGGCGGCGGGCGCGGGGCAAGCACCAATTTGTCGCGCGAGGGGCGGGTTCGTGATATGCTGCGCCTCGCACATGCGAGCGGGCGATTGGGGGGCAATGGCTGACGCTTTCACTTACGACGCCATTATTATCGGCAGCGGGCTGGGCGGCAGCACTCTGGCCTGGAAGCTGGCGCGCGAAGGGCTGCGGGTCCTGGTGGTGGAGCGGGGGCGCGCGATCGAGAACGAAATCCCGAAAACCGGCGAGGCGCCCGGCCGCTACATGTATCACATGGTCGGCCCCACCGATCCGCTCTCCTTCGTGGGCGGCGCCACCAAATTCTACGGCGCGGCGCTTTACCGCATGCGCGAGAGCGATTTCGAAGAGACCCAGCACGAGGCCGGCATCTCCCCCGCATGGCCGATCAGCTATGCCGATCTGGAGCCTTATTATGCGGAGGGGGAGCGCCTGTTCCGCGTGCATGGATCGAGCGAGGGCGATCCCTCCGAACCGCCGCGATCGGGCGATTATCCGCATCCGCCGCTGCCCGACGACCCGCTGGTGGCGAAGCTGGCCGCCCGGCTGCGCGCCAGCGGCACGCCCGTTGCCCCGATCCCGCGCGGGCTGGACCAGGGGCCGGACCGGCCCTGCCGCATGTGCGCCACCTGCGATGCGCATGTCTGCCGGCTGGATTCGAAGATGGATGCGGAGATCGCGGCGCTGCGCCCGGCCCTCGCCACCGGCAATGTCACCTTGCTGACCCAGGCCGATTGCCTGCGCGTGCTGACGGACGAGGCGGGCGAACGGGTCACGGGCGTGCTGCTTTCGCTGGACGGGCAGGAACAGGCGGTCGAAGCCGGGCTGGTCGCGGTCGCCTGCGGCATTCCCGGCAGCGCCACCTTGCTGCGCAAGTCCCGTACATCCGCCCACCCCGAGGGGCTGGGCAATAATCGCGGCGCGCTCGGCCGCTATCTGGGCGGGCACCATTCGGGCGTGATCTTCCCGATCGTCGGCATGCGGCCGATCGGCGCGCGCCATACGAAGACGATCGCGATCAACGCCTTCTATCACGGCGACGAGAGCCACCCGGCCCCGCTCGGCGTGATCCAGATCGCCGGGCAGATGCCGATCTGGGAAGGCACCTCGCGGCTCGCTAGGCCGGCCGTTAAGGCGGTGGCGACCCGCAGCCTCACCTGCTTCTACATGACCGAGGCCGTGCCGACGCGCGAAGCGGGGCTGGTGTTCGAAGGCGACAGAGTGGCCCGCCGCGTGCTGCCGCCCGAGGGGCCCGCCACTTTCGCGATGCTGCGGGAACGGGCCGTCGCCGCCTTCCGCAAGGCCGGATACCGCGTGCTGCCGCGCAGCCGCTGCGATCTGTGGCACGAGGTCGGCACGGCGCGCATGGGCAGCGATCCGGCGACATCGGTGGTCGATCCCGATTGCATGGTCCACGGGATCGAGGGGCTTTACGTGGTGGACGCCTCCGTGCTGCCATCGGCCGGCGCGGTGAATACCGGCCTCACCATCCTGGCGCTGGCCCTGCGCGCCGGGGCGCATATCGCGGGCAAGACCCGCAGCGCGGCCAAGGCCGTCGCCTGAGCCCGCCCGGCGTCAGTCGCGCCGGCGCCGCCCCTTCGAGCCGAACCACGATCCGCCGCCGAGCACGGTGACGCCGAGGAAGAAGCCGAAATCGTACCAGCCGCCATTATTGGGCACGGCATAGACGGCGACGTCCGGCCGGAACAGCGACCCGATCCACGAAAAGGGGAAGATGAAGCCGTGCCAAAGGCCCCACCAGAAGCCGGGCGTGTCCGGCGCGGTGCTGACGGCATCGGGCGCCTGCGTGGCGCAGGCGGCGAGGAGAAGGAAAGCGAGCGGCAGCAGCAGCCGCGATCCCCTCTCCCACCGGGAGAGGGAGGGGCCCGCGCCGTCTTGCGGCGTGGGAGGGGGAGGGG